>Ga0315904_10000680_pt1 | contig 54499 bp, 44 predicted proteins | sample LakEriMetagenome_6_FD_203529 | JGI IMG/M metagenome (GOLD analysis project Ga0315904, IMG submission 203529) | Freshwater fungal communities from buoy surface, Lake Erie, Ohio, United States - Buoy 12 MA120 | ecosystem: Environmental > Aquatic > Freshwater > Lake | place: USA: Lake Erie, Ohio...
ATCCTTTGAGAGTAATCGCATTTTATCAAACTCCCAACCCTCCGCATTCTTTACAATGTAATACTTGGGTGCTGTTCCTGTGGCGAGGTCGAACTTCTCTGATTCCCATGAAGTGCGATAGCCATATGCAGTAGTGTAGAGATTGATAATACCTTTTGGTCTTGTATTACCTTTACCACCAGATGCCTTGTTGCTGGTAATAGCAGGGAGTGTCGAAGTGGGAATGAATGCTGATGCGGGGAATCCTGCTTTGATGAGTGCAACCATTCCTGTATTGTCAACCAGATTCACCGAGATGTTTGAATTGCCATGTGACTTGATGAAAGCAATCGTGCGTTTGATTGATCCCTTCTTGAGATCATCCACATACCAGAGAGCATTGCTGTCCAGAGAAGCATATTCTGATTCACTCCACTTGGCACGACCCCATACTCGTTTGCAATAGGATTTGAGATTGTTCTGGCAAAGGTTCTTGATCGACTTGCGAGGTTCGGTGATGTCAATGTTTTTCCACATGACCTTGCCACTAATCAAAGTGGAATTGAGGAAAGACCATTGGTTGTTCAGAAGGTATAGTGCTTTCATTGCATCCAGAAGGTTATCAGAGTTCTTGATCTGATCCTCGACCTTGGCAACGAAATCCTTCTTGACTTGGGTGATCTTGTCGTTGAGTGCTTGGACTACCCAATCGTGATACATGAGTGCTTCACGACTTGGAGTGACATCCAGTTCACCAATGGCAAACTTAATCACCAATCCTGCTTTGCGAATAATGTCGTAGTGTTCATTGGCGAGTTTGTATGTGTCGATTGGATATACGACTCCACCCATGACCGCATACGACTGATTCAAAGAAGTGTAAGACTTCCAGAACGATCCCTCGAAATCGCACTTGTCTGTCCAATCCACACTACCACCAGAGATGGTTGGTTTGGTATCAAAGAATCGAAATGCCTTGAAGATTGAATGTGCAAACTCACCAATGTCCGTTTGTTTTACTGGAATCTGAATCTCGATACCATTTTCCTTGGGTGTTTTCTCCTGTGATACCATAGAAATGGTTGGCATACCTTGTGCATTGAAGTAAGCATTGTAGATGCGCTTGACTCCCAAGTGGCGGGAAGTAATCGTGAAATTGTCGGTGTAGCAGAAGGGACTTTTGCTACCGAGTCCAAGCATACCAACTTGGGTGTTGGTGTTGGTCTTGGTAGATGCAAAGTAAGTGGAATAGATTTCGTAGATATTCTCATGGGAGATACCTGTTCCGAAATCTTGGATAGTCAACCAAGGTTCCAGAGCATTTGGAATATGAACATGGAACGGACGGGTTGGTTGTCCAGATGCGATATGGGAATCCATTGCATTGCATCCGAGTTCACGCACAATGGCGAGAGGTTTATCAGAATACAAACTGGAAAGAATCTGGAATGCTTTCTGTGAAGTCCGCATTTTGAATTGCGCTTCATCAGTAATGTTTCCGATCTGCTCGATAGTAGTTTCTTTGTCTTGAATAATCATAGTGGTTGTTTGGTTGTGGTTGGTTGTTCGTTAGAACGCAATCAATCTCTCATGGGTTCATCCAATGTGCAATAATTATTTTTGTAATACTTTGTCTTACATTTTATGAACCAGGAAATGTCTTACATCTTGTCAATACTTATTTTTGTCTTACATTTCACAACCAGGAAATGTCTTACAAATTGTCAAGGAAATATATTGTAATACATTGTCTTACATTAAATCTATTACAAGAAAATTCCCAAGAGTTTTTAGGCTCTTGGGAATCTTTATTTCAATCTTCTTTTAGAATGATTGGGTCGAACACTGGTTCCTCGAAATCTTCTTCCTCGTCTCTGTGAATATCCCGATTATCCCATTTCGATTTAAAACAACTTCCCATCCAATCATCAAAATCTTCATTGAAATGATTTCGTTTGAATAGGTCAGGACTGATTGAATAGGTTCTCATAGAATTGTAATTTTAATTTGTTTTGTTTGGATTGTATTTCCTTCAATGATGCAGTCGGAGAGATCGTCTGTGAATACAGAACCATACAATCCGGCTATTACCATTTGGGGAATCTCTGGATCAATTTCTACATTTGGATCGAAGAAGTCCATTTCAATATCTTCTCCATCTTCCAGTGTAAGACAATGTATTTCATTTGCCTTTTGTAGTGTGTCGAGTGCTCGTCTGATTTGTTTTATTTTCATTTTATTTTTGTTTTTAGTGGTTGCAGGGTGATCCTTCTACGATATGGAATACTTTGTGCCAGTTGGTTCCTTGGTTTCCATCGAATGTGTCATACAATTTTTGTGCAACTGGAATGAAATCATTCCAATTTATTTCAGATTCTTCTTTCTTTAGAAGCTTAACAAAATCCTCTGGTGTCCATGCTTCAATATAGCAGGAAGGATATTTGTCTTGCAATGCTGCGAGGTCATCGTAGAAATCTGTCATACAAGTTCCTCCTCGTCTTCTTCCCAAGGTTCATATCCAAGAGAATCCAAAAGTTCTTCTGGTGCAGATTGAATGTCGTTGTAAAACTCATCATAGTCTCCATCTTGTCCTGCTGTATATCTTCCACAGAATCCCATACCTTCTTCGATATATTCCAGAATGAATGTTTCTCCTGTGATTTCAGCAAGTTTCTTGATGATTGGAAGTGGAGGCGCCCATGCTGTATCAAATGAAAATATAGTAAAATCATCTGTGAATGATCCATCATATCCATTCCATTTGGTTCCCCAATTCTTTACTCTCCAATTATACCAATCGCTTCCTGCTTCCAGAAGTTTCTCATCCATTGGAATGATTGATTGAAAGTCAATCTCGTAATCGTTGTCTCCTGCTTCGATCAAATATGGATTCAAAACATTTAGAATGTCTTTTTTACTTTCAATCATTAAGTGGTTTCTGCAATGATTTGGCATAATGTTTTATTCTAATTGGATTGTTTTACTGGTTTTCATGGTCGTATGTTTTATTCATAATGTAAGACAATGTATTACAATGTATTGTAAAATTGCACAAGTTTTTCAACATCATCTTTTCGTAGCATGATTACTTCTGGTTCAAAACAATCTACTTGGTGAATGATGGTGAAATCTTCTGTTTCACAACCATAGACAATAGCAAATTTTTTGAATGATTCTTGATAGTTTGCAACCTTGCAAACACTATCTTCCCATTGAATTGCTGTCAATAGTTCTTTTTCGTATTCTTTTTGCGTGTTCATAGTGTAAGACAATGTATTAGTAGTTGCCAAATTCCAATTCAGTTTGAAGTTCTTCCCAACGATCTTCTTCATAGTCGAGTTGCTGACAATCTGCATCAACAATCTCAATGTTAAGTTCTGCTCCGATATTGGAACGAATTGCTGAAACCATTCCACCTTTGACATAGATGGCGATCTTGGGAGTCTTGGTAATAGCTTCCAATCGTTCATCAATATGGTCTGCGATTTTTTCTTGTCCTGCACAACGAAGTGCATTGATTGCATTGAGCAATAGTATTTGTTCTGTATCTGGTAGTGGTTCTGTTATTTTCATTTGATTTATTTTAGTTGAGGTTAATGATTTCATCTGACAAGTCACCTTCTTCAAGAACATGACTCCAGTAGCGGGAATCTTGTTTTTCCTGCTTCCGATCCCAATAGATACACCGAGCAATATAGGGAGGCAAGTCTTTTTTCAAAGAATTTTTCACCCAATGGGATTCCAAATCCATATACATTCTACCATGCTTGGTCTGGTTCAAATCGTATGCTTGAAACAAGTGGGTATCCAAGCACACAATCTCTGCTTCATCTGGATAAATCATCTCAATAGCAAAACTACTCTTTGCCATACCAAGTCCAGTAATCTCTTTTACAATACGATTGCGAAAAGAACTCCAATTTTCATTGAGTCCACGATCAAAATTGGAAGGATTACTCCAGAACTTTGTGGTGAATTTTGAAATGAATTTTAATCTATTGTTGTGAAGTCCAACCCTGGAAGCAATTAGCTTTTCTTCCAAGATATTCCAACGATTCATCCAAGTCCACCAATCCTTGATGTTGTTATATCCAATGATATTTCGTTCCCAAGTGGTATGAACGCTCATAAAAGCGAACAAGAACCTTTGGAATCGTTCAGAATCATTGATTGGTTTTAGTTTCTTCCAATAATCATACTGGAATTTGATCTCGTTATCTTCGATTGAATCGAAGAACTCATCTACTGGTTGTGTATTCATGGTTGGTTGTGGTTGGTTTTTATTTCAAATGTATTTTTTTACTACTAACGACTGCTTTCTTTCTCCATTATACATGAAGGTAATCAAATCCCTTCCGTATATGTCCTCTGATATATCGAGAAATTCTACATTGTCAACAGGAATTTTCTCCCCATCTACAATAACACAAGAAATCTCTTCTGCTATCCAATTACAAATGTCTTCTTCCATGACCCAAAGCTATTCCAAGTATTCTAATACACAAGAAAAATATCAGTGTAAGACAAATTTTTATTGTTCCAGTGTAAGACAAAGTATTTTCAATGTAAGACAAAGTATTTCCTTGACAAAAAATATATTGACAAGGGGTATTTTCAATGCTACCTTGGAGGCATGGACAAACCATTTTGTAATAAAATCCAGTGTAAGACAGTGTCTTACAATATATTACAATGTATTACAATGTATTACAATTTTATTTGAATACATTGGAATGTAAGACAACGTCTTACAATGTATTACAATGTATTACAATGCCTTACAATGCCTTACAATGTATTACAATGTCTTACCAGCCCATTTTTTCCAATTTTTTGTAATATTCTTGTAATTTTTTTTGTAATTTTTTTTGTTTTAAATGAAGTCTAATAAATTTTAAATGTATTAAAATGTATTTAAATGTATTAAAATTGTATTCTAAGTCTATTTCTAATGTTTTTACAAATATATCAAAATATTCTTCATCCCTGAGTAATCTTTACAAATAAGTCAAAAAAAGTGTATAAAAAGATACACCTATAATATAAGAAAATCCTGTATAGTGAAAATAGTTCTTATAATCTTTATTTCCTTAATAACACATGGGAATAAAAGATGGGAGAATGTTTTTTTTTCTTCTTGTGTGTATAAAGAAAAAGAGAACTCTGTGTATTGAATACAATAGAATTCTCTTTATTTATGTTATAAGGGGAAATTTGTTTTAATGTACTATTTGTCTTGGTATTTTTGTTGTGTTGTCAAATAGTGTGGTAATGCTACACCATGTTGTATTAAAACAGAGTGTTGTATTAAATCGGTCTTTCTCCGATGATCTTTCCTTTTATTGCTTTTACAAATGCATCAATAGTTCCTCCGTTTGCATTCACTGTAGATTTAAATTCTCTCCAATTCCTATCTGCATTTATTGGATGACGCTTTGGATTTTCAAAGTTTGGACGAGAAGAGAATGGATCACCAGTAATAGTATTATCATTTACTCTTACTGTAATTTCTGTAATAGCTTTATTTCCCTCATCGTTTATATATTGAATCTTTACTTTCTTTGTTGCCCCAGTACCAAGTTTTCCTTCTTGTCTAATATCTGAATGTCTTCTATATTGAGGAAAAAGTTCATTGATCACCTTGAACCAAACGTCTCTTGTTGATGGATTCGGTTGTTTGGTTGAATTGTATTTAAAAAACATCTTGAAGAAGTTATATGCATCATCACCTCCCAGCAATGCTGTTTTTTCTTCTCCAGTGGAACGATCTAAAACATTATCTTCCAATGGTAATATGTACTTGTTTGTCTTTGGTGGAACAGGATTTTGTTTTGTAGGAGTAAAGACTTCAAACAATTCTTTCTTTAATTCGGCCTTGAACTTTTCCCCTGCAAAAGAATTCTTTCCCATTTTAATAGGAACATTCATTTTATCATTAGCAAAAGTAACTGCATCAAGAAGAAATTTTGGATCTTTGCTGGAAACAAAGTCTTGAATAATAGTTGCTGGGTTTATATCCTTTGACTGCTTTTCCACGTATCCTGCAATCTGACCTTTAACTTCTTCTGTGATGTAATGACGTACAAGTTTATCGAATTTCATATGTTTATTATATTTACAAACAGTAAAGTCTTTTATTGGAAAAAATTAATTTATTGAAAAATACTAAAATTATATTTAATATATTCTAATCTAAATGTTTAGATTGAAAATTGATTAACCCCCTATTTTAACTTTTTTGTCTATTTTAATAACTTTTTTGGTATTTTTAAGTACTTTTTTATACTTTTATGAGTAAAAAATAGCACTTTTTGTACCATAATAAATTCTTTTTAGTATCTCCGTGAACCTTGAAACGGGATTATCTTCCTTTCCGTTCCATGCAAAATAGAATGGTTCGTATGCCTTAATTGAAGGAATAATAAAATACTTCCAGTTCTCTTTTAGAATCGAATACCTTCTCTTCCATTCGGGCATTGGGTAATTTGGATTTGTGATATGTTCAATCGGAGGCATGTACATACATTCCTGCCTTTTCATTTCTCTTACATAATCGTTTGGATCAATTTTCATAGTTATACTTTGTTGCCTCCTCGTTGAATCCTTCCATTATAAGATAGTTTTTAATATATTCCAGATCTTTTTTACTGATCTTGTTTTTACAATCAACCTCGACCTTTTGTTCCTCCGGTGTCAAACTTTTGATCTTGATATTCATTTTGATCCCTCGAATCTCAATGTTTCTCAAGGTATAGATTTTTTTGGGTGCTGGATTCTTTTTCATTTTCTTTTTGATTCTCCTTCAAATCTTTTTAATCGACAGACACAATACTTGCTAATAGAGCATCTATCGCACGTTCTATCATTATTTAGATATATATCCGGTCTTAAACAAGAACTGGTATGTTTTTCACAGGCTTCTTTATTGTCTTTCAAGTAAATTGATAATCTTGGTTTATTGAAATCGATCTTGGGTGTGTTTCTTCTTATCTCTTCAATCTCTTCTTCAATTTCCCATTGCGTCTTAACCTTCTTAACAACTGGTTTCTTTTCCTTTGGTTCAATTAACAGTCTACAATCCTTACACCTTGTAGTGTTTAACATCTTTTCAATGTCTTTTCCTGCTTTTTCAAATGCATGTTTGAACCCCACGCCTTTTAACTTTGCCGTGTAACTTTTACATTCACAACAGAATATCTCATTGTATGGTAGCTTTTTATGTTCCTTGTAGTGTTCCAACCACAATGACATACCATCAAATTGGTTCTTTGGTATCTTTTTTGTTTTTTTATTCTTTAGGTTCTTATCTTCAACCTTAGATTTGCGTGTTCCTTTTTTATTGATACTATTTCGCATTCTTCTACAAATGTTTGTTTGTTATTAAGATTCTCAGTTAATTTGCTAATATATTTCTGTGTATGTTTCCTTTTATCTTCTTCCGATAAATCATCACTTTCGAAGTAAACTTTTAGGAAAAATCTGTCCGCTTTGTTTTTCACTAAAATACTTATTGTTTTTAATGCGCCTTAACTTGTTCATGCAAGCTATTGATATTAACAAGATTGTAATTATAGTGGCGCCAACCCATAATGGTGCCATTACCATAATCCATGGCCAATCTATTGCACCAAAAAGCTTTAGCAGTATAAACACTATACACAAAAATGGCGCGAAACCAAGTTTGGATGCCATAATTTTATACCTTTCGCATCGGCTTCAAAACAAATGAAACCGTGGCAAACGATTCGGTTTTGTTAAGAACGGTATGTTCAACTGTTACAAATCCCTTGGATTGAAAGTCATCAATCTTCTTTTGAATACCAACATTGATAACCCTCTCTCTGTCTCCAAATGAAAGGTTGGGTTTGTTTATTTCTATCTTTACTGTTTCTTTTATCATAGTACCAATATATAGACAAAGTTTCTGTTTGTCAACTTTTATCTAGTTTGTGTCTGTGGCTGTGTGGTTGTGGTTGGTGCTTGTGTTTGTTGTTGGGTTGGTGCTTGAGCTTGGGGTTGTGTTTGAGTCTGTTGTTGAGGCTGTGCTGGTTGTTGTTGTTGGTCTTGTTGTTGAGGCGAAGCCTTCGCCTTCTTATTGGTTATTGGTATTGCAACCCAACTTGGAAAACTTGTACCTTGACCAACCCATGCAGTATCAGTAAACTTTCCTCTTCCATTAACAACAAGAAGTTTATCTTTTGGTTTCTTTTCACCGGTTTCGGGTTGCTCTTGTGGTTGTTCCTGTTGCTGTGGTTGTGGTTCTGGTTGTTCCTGTTGCTGTGGTTGTGGTTCTGGTTGTTGTGGTTGCTCTTGTGGTTGCGTAGCTTGATTCATCCACCTGTTATTAAGTTGTCCTGGTGCAGGATTTGGTTTTCCGTTTGGCATTATCCATTCATCAGTTTCTGCATTATAGGTGTTATCTCCAACACTTGTGCTAATAACTGTTCCATCTGGTGGTTTTGGTAATGAATCTAATTGTTGTGGAACTGCTTGCTCACTATTTGGATTACGAGGTTTTCTTGTTCTTTTACCTTTTCTTTTTTCTTCTAATATAGAATTGAAAAGAACAAAAAATTTATTAAAGTTTTCTGGTATAACTACATTTGATAATTTTCCAAGCTCTTTTGCCTTGTCTCTTGTGACCAATTGCCACTTAGTTGGATTGTTGTTTGTCAATACAAACAAAAAATCTGACTTCTTGGCAGTTTCTGACTTAGAAAACAATTCAACTGGAACCTCTTTCTTGCTGTTTATTGCATTTTCAAGTTCTGGCGAAACGTGTATTAACTGTATTGAAAAAGACCCATCATTCTTAATATCAATTATCTTACCAACAATATTTGAGTTTCCAAGCATGTTGATATACTGTCCTTTTTTTGGTGGGTTATCTTTACCAAGAACTAAACTCTTTGAATCTTTTTGTTTTTGTAATGCATCTATTGCAGTACCGGCTTGTTTGAATAGTTGACTTGGATCTTCAGCTGTTTTGATCGCAGTCCCTATTCCACCCGCTGTACTCGCAGCTACATTTTTTAATCCCGATAAAAAACCTCCTTGTTCATTTAAGGTTGAATCTATTAACTGGTCAAATTTCGCCATATTAATATATTTAGTCCTTTGGTTTACGTAAAAAGGAAAATGTATATAACCTCAAACATTCTGGATGTTTTTGTTTTACAATAAATTTAATTTCGTTCATTTTGTTTAATTTTATTACAAACCAACAACAAGTCAATAAATATTTTATAATGGATTCATCTATAAATTTTATATATACATACTCAGCTGGAACAAAAACCATTGATGGTGTATTTCCAGTTTATAATTTGGATGGTGCAATCGTTTGTAAAAAAACTGAATTGACCATAAATAAAAACAAAAAAAGAATCGAATTGCTTGATGAGGGAGATCCTGTTATTTTATTAGCACAAGAAACAAATGAAGATGAAACCTTCGAATTAATAGCAACAATAAGTGGCATTGACTATAATATTTACATTTAAATGTAAATAATAGATATGGCTGGAGTAAAAATCAATAATTTAGAAGAAGCAGATGGAATTCAAGAAACTGATTCTATCATAATTGCAAGATCAAGCAACACAAATAAAATAACAGGTAAAACATTTATTCAAAATTTCTCAGGTGTAAAAAATGCCACAAATTACGGAAATGGTATTGGTGTATATAAGGGAAGTGTTACATCAACAAACGGTGCCGTTGGAACGAGTTTACAGTTTAACACGTTGAGTGGTAATAATGGAATTGATGTAAATCTTTCAGGAAGTTTAATTAATATATCTTTAAGTAATAATAGTTTAAACCTTTTAAATTCTCAAGTAACGACATCAAAAATTTCAGACGGTGCTGTTACTCCCGCAAAACAATCGGGTACTTTGTGTGCAGTTTCAACAAAAAATGGAACACAGGCAATTCCTGCTTATGCGAGAAGTGTAATAACTGGTTTATCTGCTACAGTAACACCGGTATCTATTGGAGCAAAGGTTTTATTAACTGGTTCGTTATCAATTGGAGGTATCTATGCTGGTATAATATTAAAAAGAACAATTGGTGGTGTTACAACAGATTTAGCGGTTGGTGTAGATTCTGATCAAATGTCACAAGTTACATTTGCTGTAATTAGAAACAGTGGTGATTATAATTCACCACCAACACCAATAAATTATATCGACACTCCTAACACAACATCTCCAGTAACATATAGTGTTGATGTTGTATCAACATGGGGATATATTACATATGTCAACAGAGGTTACTCAGAAGGAAATGCTAGTTATTCCAGTAGGACAATTTCACAAATAGCTGCAATAGTTTTACCATAATGCATGGTACTTGATTAAGTATAGAATATATGTCTATTCAGTTGAATACGATAACACCTCTATCTTATAATAATTGGTTGTCTAATCAAACAACCTTGAACCCAAATACTGCGCAATTAAAATATGTTGAGTATTTAAATGATTGGTATCGTGTTCAAGGTTTAAAGAAAAATGAAGCGACAAATCAATTAAAAAACGATTACATCCAGTTAATAAAAGATTTAAGTTTTTTATTTGGTAAAAAAGAAAAAGATCAGTTTTTGGCAGATGTTGACGTTACAAAAGACGAAGAATTAGTTTTTTCTATACCATTCTTTGCAAAAAAATTAAAAGAAATAGCTATTCTACTTTCAAAGAAAAGAGAAACAATAAAAGAAGCAAAATTAAAATATAATTTAATTGGTTCTAATAATGGGTTAGAACGATTAATGTATGAATATATTTTAAAAGGATTTACAAGATCTGATGAAGGTATAAGCCAAATACCAACATACCATTTAAGTAATTTATTTCCAGAGTTATCTACAGTAAAGGATAATTTTTATATTGAGGTTGAAGAATTACACGACCCAAATACATATTTTGATTCAGATCCATCGGTTTCTATAAATGAATATGTTGATGTTCAAGATTTAGTAAATCAAATACCATTTGAAGGATTAAGTGAAGATGAAATTATTGGATTGATAACAACTCGTTATCTACCAAGAGTTGCACCAACTCCACTATCAAATTTATTTAATAATTATTTACAAGATGCAAATATAATAGACACAACTGTAAGTTTATCATCTTTATCTGGTTTAATATTCAACCAAGTAAATGCATCTGTAAAATACATGGGTGAACCTAGATATGGTTTAACTGCAATAAGATTAAAGGATGTTTACTTACCAGATAAAGAAATATCAATAAATATGCCACAAGGCAATAGTTGGTTTTTGTGGCCTAGTGGTGATAGAGTTTTAAATGATTTGGAATTTAACAATGAATTTGTTCCAATAAAATTAAATGAATCATCCTTATTGGAATCTGGTGCAACTGCTGGATCTTCTATATTCTTATCAGATTTAATTTTCACAGAAAAAAATGGAATGTTGGAAGGTGCTTGGTTACATGGAACTGAAGTTCTAATAATAGAAGACAACATGGAAATAAATTTAGAGCGAGTTTCTTTTAGAGATTTTATATTTCCATTTGTTGGTTTTAATGTTACACCAAAAGGAAATGTTTTTGACGGTTATAGTATAAAAGATACGATTTTTGAAACGTTTAACTTGTTTGATCCTCTTAAAAAGAGAGAACTTTTAGAAGCATATTTTACTAGCAATTTACCAAATTCAGGTTCTCACATAATTTATTTAAATCAAACTAGTTTAGTTGATGCGGGTGCTTATGCTGGAAAATATCCAGATGAATCAGACTGTTTAACAAGCAAATATAAAGTAAATCAATTACCAAATACATACACTGACGATACTAATGGACCATTGGATGAATCATTTCTGTTTAAATTTAATGAAACTGATTTGGTCATAAAACAAGGACTGATAAACATCCAATGGCCAATACAAACATTTGATAATAAAAGCGACTTACCAGTTTCAATATCATTAAAAAGTGATACATGTTTACCTGTTATACTAGGAGAAATAGACACTGCAAAAGAAATGATAGGCGCGACCGCTGGTATTAGTTTTGATGATGCTGATATAATTTATAAACTTAGTAATGATACAGATGAACCAATTGAAGCAGCTTGGCTTGGTGGTCAATCAATAAATAATTTAGATTTAAATTATAAATCAATAAACATTTATAATACATCGGCCGTAAAATGCTCAGTTTACAATGAAGGTGTGATTCAACCTAGTTTAACTTTCAAGGCAAATCCATCTGAAAAAATATCATTTGTTTGGTGTGATGTTGACACTCCAGCTGATGAAGTTTTTAAATACGTAGAGCATAGTTCAAATTGTTTGTATGGTAAAAATAAACATGACTACTATGCTGATCAAGATTATAGAAATCCAAATCCTTTATTTTTCAAAAACCATTGGTCGGAATGTACATGTAAGTCTGTAAATTTTTCACCAATAGGACATAAAGGTAACAAGTTTATAGATTATAATGCATCAACTGACTTTTTATTTGCTGATCCAGACGGTGCTGGTGTTGATTTTGCAATAAACACTTGGTCAGACACTAGAAATTTAAATTATGAAAAAAGTCCACAGTTTGGATTTTTTAAATTATCAGATAGTGCAAATGATTCTCCTATTGGCTGGGGAGAAGGTACTTGGAAAACTCCAAACGAAAAACCATTTATACTTAAAACAGGTAGAAGATACACCTATTGTAGATCATCCTTTAGAAAAAATAAATCTGCAACAAATCCTTCGCCTTATCTAATTGTAAAATATCCATATAAACAAATAACCGGATATTTAAATTTACAAAATAATTTAGATTTAGTAGTATTGGTGGATACAAGCCACACTCAAAAATTTGATATAGATGATGTAAAAACAATAGTTTCAGACTTAACTAAGAGAATATTAAATGATAAAAATAAAGTTGCTAAAGTTTCTGTTGTAACATTTGGAACATATTCTAGTATCATATCTTTTTTAACAACTGATCAATATTTATTAGATTTATATATTAGTGCAATTGGTGTTTCTGATGAGCCGGAATACTATAAAACTAACATATTAGATGCATTACAAGTAGCAGAATATATTTTATATACAAATACTGAAGTAAACGCAACAACAAATTTAAAAGATCTTTGTTCCAATTTAAATTTTATAATAGGAAATCCTCTTCTCAAATCAAAATATACCAATGTTCCATTTTTAAATGGAGATAAAAAAATAATAATTTTCACCAATGGTATTGAATCTATTAACATTGGTCTTGGTTTACCACAAGCAGAAAAACTTAAACAAAATGGTGTTAAAATATTTGTAGCTGATGTTGGTGTTAAAATACAGGAAGAAGGAATAGCATATCAACTTGCAAGTAACAATTCATGTTATTTTAACCTTCAAAAATATCTTTTTAATTTAGATGGAAATAAACAAAAATTTTCTGAATACATAAGTTATAGACTTGGTAATCAAACACCAATAAAACCATCTTGGAATAAAGCAATTAGAAATGCCGATGGTGCTTGGGTATCAACCAATGAGGCATCAGACATGATATTAACACCCGGTGATTATTTGATTTATGTGCACCGAGACAATGTTAATTATACTTCAGTAACTGACAATATTATATTTTCGACACCTTCTATAAGTTTTACAATAAACGTAAAGTTAGATGGTTGGGACTATGATAATAGTTATTTTTCTTTAACTGCGGTTGGCCCAGATTATGGAGCAAAACCATATTGGGCTAAAGTTTATACTGATATAAATCTTGAAAAAAATTTCGTAAAAGAAACTTCAAAATCCGGTGGTAACGTTCATTACTTAGATGAATATGTTCCAGTTTATCAAGCAGATGTAAGTGATATGGTATTGGGTACTGGTGACTTTTTAAGATATAAAAGATTATTAAATAAAAATTTAAACTGGACACAACCATTAACATTTAATGTTTTATTAGAATCTAATACATGGAAAAAAATAAAAATATCAAAAGAATATTCAAATATACAAAAATTAGTTAATAGAAATAAATTAGATGTAATTGGTGAACCTTTAAATGATCCAAGTGATATTATATTAGAAAGCTATTCATCTTTCAATCCTGCATTTTATAATTATTATGCTAGAAATCAATTTACATATACCCAAGATTTGTTTAAAGTAAAAAGATGCGCAGAAAGTTTTGTAACATATAATACTGCAATTGAAATAAATCCAGCAGAACCTTATTTCAACATGTTGAATACTCAATATCCAACTGTTGCAACTGTATCGTTCCCATCAAAATCTTATACAACAAAAGAAATTGGTGATTATATGATACCAGAAAACTTAGGTGTCAGTACATATAGAGGTCGTGGATATGATATAAAAATAGACAACGATTCTCTCACTAACATAGATGCAATGAGTGCTGAAAGAATGTTCAGTGATATTGGAAAGTATGGTTCACGTCAAAGAGGATTAACAAAAAAAGACCAAATAACACCAGTTAAAATTGAAAATATTGATAATAGTTGGATATATGAGCCTTATGGTAGAAATGAACGTTCGGGTGTTATAGTTGAAACAAAAGAAAATCAAAAATTTACACCATATCAAACAACATATGAATCTGAAAATGAAAACAGATATGGTGTTAGCAGACAAAACGACATTTTCCAATTTTGGTCCCCACCAATTCCAGCAACTTGGAATGAACCAGAAAAGTATCCTTTAACATTTAGAAAAGAAGTATTGCCATTATCATACGAAGAAAGAAAAAATTTATTGTTGGTAGATTCTGGACAATTAAATAAATGGAGAACCGATATTTTTGGAAATGATTACGGTTTATACAAACAAATTATACCATCTTCGTTTGAAAATTTATTAGTTTGGTATAAATCAACAAACGGTACATTGTCTTCAAATGGTTCATTAACAGATTACAATGGTGTGGTAAACACTTGGCTTGATAAAAGTGGAAACGGAAAAAATTTGCTTAGTTTCTCTGCGACGTTAAGTTCAAATTTTTCACGTACAACAACAGCACCAATACTTTCTGCAAACGTAATAAATGGAAAACCGGCATTGTATTTTGATGGAACTGCATGTCTTTATACAATGTTTAATTTGATTGAGAGTAAAGAATTATCAGTTTATATTGTCGGTAAATTTTTAAATACCAATACAACATTTTCAAATGACAACTATCAGCCAATGTTGGCTATATCTTTATCATCTGAAAACCAAAATTTTACAACTCAATATTTTGATAATCAAACATTTGCATTTTTCCAAAAAAATAATAAAAATGCATTTGGATTTGGCGCACCGTTTTTTGATTCAACTGCACCGTTAATTAGTGGTACACCAATTGTTTTTGATAACAGCAGAGATTCCAGATTGGACTTAGAAAATTCAAACGAAGGATTCAAGGTTTTTGAATTTATATTTGACCAACCTTCTGCAACTTCTTATGTAAACAAACAATATTATCTTGGTTCTGTTGATATAAACAAATATTTAGATAAACCTTTATATGCAACTGCTGGTGAAAACCAAACCGGTGGATTGTGGGTTGGGTCCTATGGTGGTGGTCAGTTCCCAACAAAGTGCTACATTGCCGAAATATTCATATTTGACAGAGCATTATCAAATAGAGAAAGATTGGATATGGAGAATTATTTAGGTGCGGAATATAGATTATTTTAATTCCAACATAGATAATAAATAATCTGTTTTATTTAACCTTGATATAATTTCTTCTTTTGTGTTGTTAATTCCTGATTTAACTTTAGTGGTGTAATCATTAAACTCTAAAGAAGTCAATAAACATTTAATGTTATCTGATAAATTATAATAAACATCAATCATGTTTTCGTTGTCATTGTATTGATCAATGTTTTCTAATTGATTTATTGTGATATTAAATTTTGGAAATACCACATTGCATTTTTTAGAAGTTCCTATTATTTCTTCTTGTAAAGCATCAAATAAATCATTTAAATCTGAATATAATTCACCTAATATTTCATGTGCATTATAGTCTGTAACAAACCAATGTAACATTCTAATTATGGAATTAGTTTTATTTAAAATGATTCCAAAAATTCTAACAGAATCTAAGGAAGAATCTAAATTGGATGTTTTAATTATTTCTATGTTCATATTTTATATATTTCAGTTCTAATCAAATATCCATCTAATTCCATATTATTGGTACTGATCAATTTTTTTTCTTTGTTTTGTTTTTGATTTTCATTTTTTGGTGTTGATTCTTCTTGTTTAAAAGAATTTAAAGTATATCCACCATCAGACACTTCTACTCTATATCCAGCCTTTATTAAATCGTTTGATAAAGAAGACATTAATTGTTTAAGGTTTTTAAAATAAAGTCTCCAAAATGGAATTGGAAACAATACGTTAAGTGCATTTATTCTTTGTGAACAAGCTTGACATGGTTCTTTTTTACCAGTTAATAAAAAAGTAAACCAAGAGAATAATTTACTATGTAATGTACATGCTATTAAATCACCAAGACCTTTTGAATATCTACATTTTAGATTTGGATTTTTCATTTATACTTTATTTATTAAAAAATATTAATTTGCAAATAATTTTTTAGATGCACAAGCCGAATATGATAGAGCGTTTGTATCTTTAGTAAACATAAATCTAACATTTTTAATATTTTTGTATGGCATTGGCCAAGTTTTTGCTGTTGTTTTTGGTGTTGGATAACCATTTGATGCTGTGATATTATCAGCATTCCATTCCAAATATGTATCATCAGCATTGTTACTAGTTGCTTTCCATGTATATACCAATGATTCTGTTGGAGATTTTTCAAAAATAACAGATAATGTTCCATATTTATTCGTTGTTCCATTACATGATGCTATCGCATAACCATAAACATCTCTATTGTACCATTGGTTGAATAGTATGGGTGAACATTCCCCTATTGCATTTTGTGTAGTTTGTGTATTTACTGTATTGTAATTTTGTATAATGGTGGATTGAACAACTGTTGGTACTAAAACGTCTGGACATTTTGTACTTAAAATATTCATAAAAGTCCAGTTGTTATTTCTATTTTGATATCTTATTAATGGAACAATCCCAAAATTACTATCTTTTTTAAAGAAGTAACCATATATTTTTCTATACTCTTCATTTGGTATTGATGATTGAATGTTTTCATATATCGGTAATGTTTCAGATGTCAGTTTAACAACTACTGAATTTGTTAAAACATCATATCCAAATGTTTTAATAATAGATCCGTCATTTTCATAAATTGGTGTTAATAAATTAATTTTTGCGTTTTCATTGAAATTAATTGCAGGATAATTATCTTCAATATAATCCAAACCTCTTGATGTTAATTCTGAAATAAAAGTGGGTGTGTTTATTTTTATAAAAACATCTTCTAGTTGATTACCTACATTTGATTTATTAAATTCGTATGAAACTGTTAATTCTTGGTTCATCCAATAGGAACTCAATAATGATATTCCATTGTATGCTCTTTCAAATGATAATGGGTTTAACATTTGTTTCAGATTATCATCAAATATTTTCTTATTAGAAGATAAATCATAAAAAACAGAAAACAATGGTGTGTTTTCATTTGTTGTTGTCAAAAACAAAGATGACAAATTACATAAAGCAGAATCTAAAGATAAGAAGTTAAAATTGTGTTTACCCAAAGAATCACCAACACACTCTTGGTTCAAAATTTGATATGTTAAATTTCTTTCACTCATATTATATTCCTGCTAATATTTCTTGAAACTGCCATTCACAGTTGTTAACTTTAAAGACAAAAGCATTCATCTCGGGTTGCTCGTATTTGTTTTGATATTCAATTGTTATACTTGCTGCTATAGATGAAGATTTTTGTGGTAAATTATTATCAAAATAACAGTCTATGTCTTCACAAACTGAACAGTTGACACATCCACCACAAGTGAATCCACCATTATGACAAGTAACGCTTCCACTGTGATAGCATTTGGAACAATGTACACATATTTTTTGGTCTGCTGTTGAACACATTGTAGCATCCATTAATTCTAATGTTTCTTTTGTTGGTGTATCTTGTGAATAATTTAAACTATAAACTATCATTTGCTGTGTTTCTATATAATTTGGTTTACCGACTTTAGATAAAATTGGATAATTTAAATTTATCCAACTTAATATTCTTGATTGTGCTTCCGATGGATTTTGTTCTACTAGTCTATTTTCAAAAATACAAGGATACCAAACTGTTAATGGTGTTAACCATTTTGAACTACTTTCTTCAAAAACAGTAGTAGCTTCTGCCCAAGTTGGATAACTAACTTTAATTTCTCTTGATGATTCTTTCCATTCTTGTTTTTTTGCTTCATATAATGCTGCCATTGGTAGCCAATAATTGATCGCACTTGTTTGTATGTTCGTTAAGATTACATCTAAATTTTCATAATTTTGATTTATAGCGGAAAGAGTATTGCCAATTGAATCCGAAGTTGTTATTTGAAAAATTGTGTTTGTCATATTTGTAATGTCCAATCTCCTTCTGATTCTTTTTTATACTTAAATTTAAAACATCTTGCCGTATATGTATCATTATATGTATTACTAACTTGTAATAGTTTTAATAATTTACTTCCGGTACTTGGACATGACCCAGTTGAGCAAGACGTGGTGATATTTGTAGCACATCTACTATAAGCATTAATACAAAAGTGTCTACCACCTTCATTTAAATTACACCCTCGATGTAAATTACCACATTGATTACCAGAACAACATATTTGTTTTGGTTGCACTACTGGTAAACATTTTTCTTCATATTTTCCAGAAAAAGAAAAAGTGAATGTATCTATTTGATATAAATTTATATAAACCATTACTTCTTGTGAAAGACAATAATTTTGTGGCGAAAAATTTAAAAGTAACCAATCTTTGATGGTTTGTTTATATGAAACAATGTTTGAATAATAATCGTTAATTTCTAAAATATAAGGATAAATCACAGAAAACTCTTTAATCCATTTGGCACTAGTTGATGTAACACAAGAATACATACTATTGTATTCAGATTTTCTACCAAGTGTATTAGCAGAACCTAAACTCCAATCTGCGCTATTTTGTGCAAAATATGTGTAAAGACTATTAAATTGATTTGAAAAATCCATTAAAATGTCAGTATTTGCCGATAATGTATTAAAATTAAAATTTAATATATTAAAAGAATCAGAAAGACATAATCTTTCATCTATAAGATAGATGTTGTTACACGTTTTATCTGTTTTTTCAAATTGAATACTCATTTTATTTCCAATTTATTTTATACAAGTTAGCCTGTGCTGGTGCTACTTTATTTAAATTATTTTTTATAGAATCTTCTATTATCATTTTAATTTCACTACTAACATTTAGATTGTATATGTTAATGTTATAGTATTTACTCTTGCTTCCCGGAAGTTGCATCTTGTACCAGTTTTTAATATCTTCTATGTATGATCTTTTACCCACAGCCATGTTCCATAACATTTTTTTATCTTTTGAACCATAATCAGAAGAAAGATATATTTGTTCAATTACACTTTTTGGTAATCCTTTTGCATAAAATCTTAGATCTGATACTCTGCCGATAAATTTATATCCATCGTTTATTTGTATGATATCGTTTAAGTTTGTATTTTTAATATTTTGAACACCTAACAATAAAGAGGTTCTGTAATCATAATAAAGTTGATATTCTTTTGGTGTGAAAGTTATTTTTTGAATTTCAAAACCATCTAAATATGATGAAACTAATCCTTCAGTAGAATCAAAAGATAATGCGAAATGATGCCATCCTGGAGTTAATGAAGAAATTGTGTAATTTAAACTTAATAGTTGTGCTTTTTTATTGTTAACATCTGCTATTTTTAATTTCCAACTTAATTTCTTTGTGGACAATTTATATTTTCTAATATAATCATATCCAGTAAAATCACCGAATGCCCCAATTGTGCATTGTTCATCGTTAGTTAACGATATTAAATCTAATCTTATTAGCAAGTTTCCATTTGAATCTATTTGATATAATATGTTTTCATCTACATCGATTAATATCAACCTATCTTCTGTTTTTGATTGTTCACCACATTTGAATGTATTTGAATCGATAGGAACTCTTATAAAGCCAAGGTATCTTTTCTTTGCAGTATTATCTAAACATCTATTAACTGGTAAAGATGACGATTTACCTATTCTAAATGTCATTACAATTTTTTCTTTTACTAAGTCTATTTTTGATATAGAATCTTGATCGTGTGAAATCCATAGGTTGTTATCAGCATCACATATGATATCTTGAACTGCACCTATGTTTGCAAAAATTTGACTTGATGCTATGTTTAATGGGTCTGCACATTTATATAAATTTCCACCTATAATCTGCCAAACGGTGTTGTTATTATCTACTGTTGATAATGTACCATATACTGGTATCACGTTATCATTTAAATCTATTTGTATTTGGTTTGTGTTTAATGGCAAGTTATTGTCGTCAATGTAAACACCATATGTGTTATATACTACATATTTTTTATTAACATTGTCATACACATAAACATTTTCATTGCTATCAATTTCAACTTGAGAAATATTGTTGACATATTCTATTTTAAGAGAAACCAAAACTTGATCATCTATGCTTATTTTTTTAGCAGTTTTATTTCCGGTATCAAAAACCCAAAAACTGTAATCTGACAATCTCTTAATGATTTCATTGTTTGAAAATTCGTTTTTTACCGAAACTTCAAAACTACTAATTCGGCCAAACCTATAATTTATGTTATGGTATTTGTTTGTATTTCTATTTATTAAACTAATAATAGGTGTTGTTAAAGATGATTCATTAATAAGACCAAATCCACTATTGAAGTAATTTCCAAATATTTGATTGCCGTTTATTGAATTCCAATCATCAACATTTACCCACATTGCAACAGTTAATTTTGTTTGTTCCAATAAAATTGATTTAGCAGGAAACAACACGTGGTTTGTTCCATCCAACTCGATATATTCTCCTTTTAAATTTTCTGGTTTATTGAAATATAAAATTCCATCATTTTTATACTTTGAAGAATCTAAAACCGGGTCACTATCCCAAGATTTAACATGTATTATTTTTGCACCTTCTGGTAAATGATCATCGTTTGATGCATTATCTACATAATTTAAATAACTCTGTCTGGTTTTTTTACCAACATGAAAAAATCTATATAATGCACCAGGTTCTAAATAAAGTTGAGACGGAACATCATATACATAATATAAATTTGGTTCTATTTTTTGGTGATATGAATAAACTTTAGATGTTAATGCTTGGTTTACTGTGTAATAAGCAGAATTATAATATCTATCTAACCAGACTCTTTCTCCGTTTGAACTCAAGCACAACCAAGAACATAACCATGTGTTGTTTGTTATATCTTTAAACTCGTTTTTTATAGATGGTGGTTGCGGTGCATCCAATATTTTTTGAGAATAATCTTCGAGTTTGAAAAATAATCTGTCGGATATATATGGTGTTTCTCCTGCCAATGCACCATCTTCTAATAAGTTTGATTCTTGTATTCTTTGTCTTGGTGCGGTTGGTGCAAAATGAAATGCTGTGTCCACGTCTGTTTCAAAATCCATCTTTAATGTATTAGAATGAAACCCTAAAAATATTTGCTCTAATCCATTTAATTGGTTTGTTCCGCTGAATATTTTATCATATCTTCTTCTGACGCCATATTTTTCATTTTCAACTTCTGAATTTTTAGCATAAAAAGAATAATTGTATTCTGGTGTTTGATAATTTTTAAGACCATGTACGTAAACTGGATAGTTAGCAACGTTGTCGTTTATTACCGGATATTCGTATGGAAATATACCTAAATAGTTTTGAGCATAATCCATTTTTTTATATTCTGGTAATATTTCCAATTCAGTTTTTTTGTCTAATGGGTTTGTTTGATATTTTGCCAAAAAACTATCTTTAATATCAGTATTATTAGAAATTGGTTTTTTGTAAGTTATTAATTTAAAAACAGATGATTTGGGAAAATCCATTTCTTTAAAAAATGGTGGAAATGAGCTAAGACCATATGCCATTGTACCAAATACTTGATTAACTATCAACATTTCATCAGTTAAAACTATTTCTTTTAAAAATGGATCATATTGAAACAATATTAAAGTTTCCTCACCTAACAAATAAGAAAATTTTTGTCTATCTATGGTTGGATATATTCTTGGAAAGAATATTAAATTTCCTTGCCCTGTTCCTTGTAACCAAGTTAAATACTCTTTGTTTTTTTGAAACTGAACCATCACATAATCATCTTTGAAATCAAAAATAAAATTATCTTCTACTGTAAAATTTGATCTTTCAGTTGGTAATAATCTATTCCATGCTTCATTTTCAATTTTTTTATTTGTTAAAATTTTCGAATTTAAATCAGCTATTGGTGTGACTATTCTACTAAGATTTTGATTTTCTCCATAATTTTTATTTTTTTCTAAAAATTCGTTTTGTTTATATAAATCTGTTAAAAATAATCCAGTTTTTTTATTTAAAGTTATGTCATTGCAACTATATAAACATTCGTGTAAATTAAATCTAATTCCATTATCAAATATAAGAGGAGTGTATTTTATATTGAAATCACTAGCCGCTAAATTAAATTTTACCGGATTCCAATAAATCTCAGATACTTTATGGAAGTTAATATTAGACATTGTTTACTATATATTTATTTTAAAGTAAGGAATAATGTCTTGAGTTTTGAATATCCAATGTTAAAAAAGGAACTATGCCATCGATTTTTGATATTTCATAATTTCTTTTTTTGCTTATCATTAGACTAATCAAAGCGAATTGTTTTAATTTACTCCTAAAAATAAAAGATATGTTATAGTTGGATGTGGTTGGGTTATAACATATTTTAGGAGTCTCTATGGTTGGTGTAAAATTAAACCAAGATTCTGGGTTTATAAAGTATAATTCAATAACTTCTCTTACTCTTTGTTCTGTTATTCCGGAATTACAATCAAATTCTTTTAAATTAAGTAAAAATTTCAAAGATTTGTTTTCTATACTTAAAAATTCAATATCGGTAAAAAATACTTTTCGATCTTTTTCATTAAACCAATAATCAATTTGTGTTGTTTTTCTTTCATTAAAAAAATAATTTCTTGTAAATGATTGAAAAGAATTATCTTCCCCTATAAATATTTTTTCAAAAAAACAACCATTTAAAGTTTCAATAAATATACAATCATAAAAAACATCAAATCGGGTTATTTCGTTTTTGATCAGATTATCATACAATTTTGGTATTTCAGAATATTTTAAATAAATGGAAGAAAGTGTTTTATTGGCACTTTGTGTAAATCCGTTTGGATTTCTTAACCAAAGCTCTCCAAATGTTTCAGATTCATTATATAAACTCATAAAAATAATTACATTCCAATATCCATTATACTTGAATTCGCTGTTATTGGTTGAACAAATGATATTGGGAATTTTGTTTCTATTTGTGTTACGTTTTCTTTTTCAAAAGGTTGTAGTAATTTATATGGTCTGGTTTCTGTTTCTTGGGATGTGGTCTGTGTTGCAATATTTCTTTCCCATCTTATCAGTGCTGGTAAAATAAAATTAGGACTTTGACTTTCAAAGTTATAAAAAACTTTATCATCAACATCAAACATTCTTGTTGATATTAAATGTAAGTCTTTAAAATAGTTATTAATTTCACCATCCAAGGATGGAGGATTTAAAAAAAGATTTACATAATATCTTTCATATTCTTTAACTCCAATTTGATATATTCTTATTTCAACAACAAACAATCTTCTTTCTGGCGCATCTAAATAAAAAGTTTCTTCTATTGGATAGTTTCTAACATCTCCTGGATCAGATGAATATGGTAAACTATATGTTTTTTCTGATGTTAAACCATAATAAAAATTTTGAGTGTGAACGTTTCCATTACCAAAATCATATTCTATTTTATAAACTTTAGAATCTGTTTCAAGAGTAGCTGGGTTTAATAATAATGTGAATGGAGCAAACGTATCAATAGTCGTTTGACTAAAGTAATCGACCGATAAAACTACTGATGTTGCTTCAAGTGTTAATGTGTTTTGTGCAAAAAGTATTACGTTATCATATTCATCACCAATTACTCTTGGTACGAATTGAATTCCACTAGTAGAACTTACTAAAGATATGAATACATTTTGAGATGCCACAATTAATATTTAGTTTTTTTATTTAGAATACAAACATTTTAAATATTAACATTGCATCTGGTTACTACGTATGAAGTACTATTATTAACGTGTCTTTTGGCTGTGGTCCATTGTCCATTATATCCACACGACCAAAGATCTCCATACTGATCTGCTGCGGTCCATCCGGTTCCGGAGTACCACCCCCAACATGTAAAATCAACAAATTTTAAATCAGCTGGCTTAATTACTTTTGAAAAACTGTTGTTTTGAGCGGTTGTTCCTATTCCCTTTTGACCGTATCCACTATATCCGCTAACATATAGATCACCGAATGAATCTAATGCCACGAAAAATGCATATGCATTATCACACCCTAGCACTTTTACTATATTCGATAATCCTGGATTTTGTGGTATACCTGTATTATTTGTATTGCCATTACCAAGTTGTCCTTGGTTGTTATATCCAAACGTTCTAACTGTATTATTGTCCAATATTACTGCAACAGATCCTCCATGATAATCATTTACTGCAAAATCTTTAACAGTTCTACCAGTAAAAACAACTTCTTCAAATGTTGTTCTGTATCCACCAGTTGTACCATTTCCCAATTGACCATATGAGTTGTAACCAGCGGTATAAAATTTACCATTTGGCGACAATATAAATGCAGCAGCAGATGAGTTATACATACCAGCTAAATATTTTTCAACTAACATTGTTGGATGTTGTACAAATGTAGTTCTTGTAGTATAATCCCCAGTAGCAAGTCCAAATTGTCCTCCTCCATTCGAACCACAAAAATGTATATTTTTATTGCTATCTATTGCTGCAATATATCCATAACTTGTATATGTGTCTCCAATTGCATATGCTTTAACTATTGTTTTTGATGCGATTGATCCAAGAGTAATTAATTGTGGTGCGTTTCTTTGGAGATTATCATTTGTTCCAAATCTATACTGCCCATTGTATCCCCATGCATACAATTTTCCATCAGAAACAGCGGTACAAAATGCCGCACCATCATTTCCATTTTCACAAGAAAAATGTGTTACGTTTGTAACTCCGGTTATTCTTTCAAATATATTTCTATTCGATGTATCACCTAATCCTAATTGACCATAAGCATTATATCCAGTAGAATATAAATTTCCCAAGTTAGTTAATAAATACTGAGAATATCTTTGGAAATAATGTTTAACGATAAATTCACCAGGTAATAAACCAATGGCTATAACTTGATGATAACCTTGATCCGCGTAATTTACATCACCCAATCCTAGTCTCGTACCACCTTCACAATATCCAGCAACCCACAACTTGTTTGTTTTAGATATAAACGATGTTGTTCTGTACAGAGATCCATTACCAACATAATTATCAAACTCTGGAAATCTTAAAAATGCCTTATCTCCGTCTATGTTTGTTAAACCAGATCCGTCACCATAGAAAACTTGACCAGAAATATTTCCGCTAACAGAAAGACTTCCGCTTGTTATTCTTGTATTTCCTACAACGTGTAGTTTTTCTGTTGGTGCAGTTGATCCAATTCCGACTTTACCATCGTCGGTTATTCTCATCTTTTCAGTTGGTGCTGTTCCAGCTGCTGGTGTTGTTGTAAATAAAAGTCTGGATGGTATACTATCAACAGCAGGAACGTCATCAACCTGTGCTATTATTGCGGCACTTTCATTATTTGAATCAACTCCATCGGATCCATACCAACGTATTGCGCCGAGATTATCACCATTTGCCACAATTGTATTATTTTCAACTACTGCACCTCTTGATTTTAAAAATCTTAAATCTGGCGAATGTGCAGCATTATTACTGTATGTTCCAAGCACTAACGGTGAATAGCCACCAACGGTAACTTGAAGATGTTCAAAATTAGTTCCAGCATTTGCAACAGAATATGCACTAACATATCCGTTTATAATTCTACCCGCATTATCAACTACTGTTGGTGTTGTGTCATTTGCTGCATCTTCAATATAAATAGAATTTCCGGTTCCAGCATTTGATATTTTTATTGCATCTAAAGTCCCTGCTGATGGAATGTCAATAAATGCACCACCACTAACTTTTAAATAAAATGAAGATAAACTACCAGTTCTAACAAAATTGTTTCCGAAACCGTTTACGTTTCCAACATGAACACCACTTGTGTTACCTGTTATATTTGCATCAACTTGTTTGTTTGTAACAATAAGTTCTGGGACTGTTAAAGTTCCAGACATGGTATCTCCTGTTTTTAATACAGCATTTGGAACATTGAATACACCATATGATACATAATCTAATACATAACTATTATTTTTAGCTGCTTCTGCTAATACTATTGTGCTTCCGTTTGTTGCTGTAAAATCTGTCCCGTTTACAAGTTTTACACCATTCAAAAACACATCTAATGCACCAACTCTATATTTGTCAACATTAACTGTGGTTTGACCAGTTGTTAAATTTACTGTTCCTCTCGCAGAAGCACTTGTTGCACAAACAGTACTGAATACGCTATTCCAATTTGAGCTTAATTCTCTTATCCTAGTTGGAATTAAGTTACCACTATTTACAAATATAAACGTGACACCTTCACTTAACCTCTGCGCACACAAACTGAAATAATCTGATGCATCATCCCATTCTGTACTATTTCCAGTTCTTCCCGCATAATTTATATAAATTACGTCATTTACTGTTAAAGGTCCAGTCATTGTTCCACCTGATAATGGCACATACTCCAAAGATGGAAAATTGTTTATTCTAACATATCTAGCATCACCGGATAGATTTGTTAAATATGTACCAGAATTTATCGAATATATTGTTCCAGCTGATCCACCAGTTCCCCAATTAGCAGAATTTGTTCTTGTTGTAGAAAAAATGCTTAATTGGTTTGCGCTGTTATTTCCAGTAAATGTTGCAGCTGATTTTAAAATGTTTCCATGTGTAACCCAATCTGGATAAACTATATCTATATTTTCCCATGCAGCAGAATTTGAGTTTACATTAGAATAAACACTTCTTATGTTTGCACTATTATTTCCAACAAAAGTTCTTGATTCAAGATGGAATGCACTTACATTATTCCAAGTAGAAGTTCCTTGTAATATGTTTGCACTATTGTTTCCAACAAAAGTTCTTGCTCCTAAATCAAATGTGCTTACAGAATTCCAATTTGAATATGCGGAATTCCAATTATTACCATTATTAAGTACTTCTGTTGATGCGGTGTTCCAGTTATTACTATTTCCAGATCCACCATATATAACCGGTGCTGTTATTGATGTATTAGAAACTATTGTTCCTGTAACAACAGTATTGTTTGTAACAAACAAATTACGTGTAATTAATTCATTTCCAACCACTAATTTTTGACCAATGGTTGCACTAGTATCAATAGTTAAACTAGTAGCACTCTGTTGAATTAATGTGGGGTTAACATTAACAATTGGACCATATGCAGTTAATGATCCCCTTAAAACCAAGTTACTTGCTATTTCTACTGATCCACTAATATTTAAATTGTTTGTTATAAGACCACCATCTGATTTTAAATATGTTGTTGGTATAGCTAAAATATCAGCACTGTTGTTTCCAACAAAAGTTCTGGCTCTTAATTCAAATGCGCTGGTAGAATTCCAATGAGAATAGACCGATTGCCAATTCGCACTAGTGTTTCTAACAACTGTTCTTGCTGCTAATTCAAAAGAACTGGTTGTGTTCCAAGTAGAATAAACACTATTCCAGTCAATAGAATTACCGGTTTTATCATATATTACACTATTAGATGAAATATTTCCATTAACCGTTAATACTTCATTTGGTGTACTAGTTCTTACACCAACACCATCTAAAACAAAAACATTACTAGCTGTTAATGCTCCACTAGCACTAACATTTCCAGATAAAGTCAAATCTGCTCTGACATCATTTGTTTTAATTGAAACATTTCCAAATGAATCCACCACAAATGGACTAGAATCATTATGTTCATCTGAAATTTTTAAAGCATAGCCATTTCCATTTTGGACTATAAACAACGCACCATCTCCATTAAAAGACGATATTGTTATATTATTTGTTGTAAAAATATTTCTAGCACTTAATGTATTACTAGTAGAAAGATTGTTTATATACGTGTATGCATTTTGATCTATGTAATATGCTGTTAATACTCGTATTGCTGATATACTAGATATGCTTCTAACAAAAACAAAATTATCTTTTATTTCATCATACGAAAATTTAAATCCACTCAATCCCGTTAAAGCTAAATTTTCACTAAACGAAGATTCTCCTATAAAAAATTCTGGTTTGTCGTTGTTGTTTTCCGGATTAACTATCATGGTTATGTAACCAGAAGTTAATGATTTTGTTAATAAATTAGAAGAAGCACCATAAACCCAAGTTGCATAATCCTGTATTTTGGTATAATCAATAATATCTTGTGAATTTGTTTTTCTAGTAACACCATCTTGTTGTATTGGAAATATTTCACTTCCATTGTATACTTGTGCAACTGGTAGTTCTACTATTAATCTTGTTCTGATTTCAGCCATTTTTTATATTTATTATTTGGGTTCAACAATAAGCCATGCTACCGTACTTCTGTCGGCAGTTTGAGTTGATTGTATTGTGAAAGTATTAGTTATTAAATTTTTAGAAGATATATATAGGTATCCAACTGTACCAAATATAGCTTGATGAGACAAGAAGATGAGAGAATCTTGGGTTAACGTTGGTGTTGCGGTTTTTACTGATGCCGTACCACCAGTTCCAAGTGTTGCAGAACCAACAAAAGAACCACTCAAAACATGAAATGCTGACATTGTAATAGAACCACTTGCACTCAAAGAACCATTTAAGAAAAAACTTCCTTGAAATGGTGCGGTTGGGCTTGCAATTGGATCGTGTCCAGCATCTGGGTTGTTCACGTCAACATTCGTGTGATGATTTTTTCTGTGAAATTTTGAATGGAACCTGTTCATTATTGAAATATTTATTCTTTATTAATATTTAATACAATATTACGTTTTATAAAGAGGATTTATTGTTGCGTTAAAATCATCACAACATTGACTAGATGCCGCCCCCCAAAGTGTTGTTGTTGCATATTTTATTGGAAAATTTTCTTCTAATTCCGAATAGGTTATCGGGTTGATATTGCATATTCTTATAACCGGTAAACTTAAATTGTAACAAGACATTGCTTTCCATGACCAACAGAACGGAGAAAAACATCCTTTGTTGATTCCAGATTGTACTCTAACGTCAGAAACTGTTAAGTAGTCTCTTAATAAATCCAATGCATCGTATATTTTTTTAAATTCTCTGTTTAAAACTTGAGGTATGTGAAACTCATTTACAGCAATACCAATATCTTCGTCTTCTATGTAATCAGAGAAAGTTGGTCTATCTTCAGTTGAAATTGGTGTTAATGTGAAATATGAAACAATTCCAGCTGGTAGTTGTTCAGTTACAACCACAAATTTAGAATCTATTATATCTCTATAGTTTTTGATGTTTTGAACGAGTCTTAATAAAGATCTATTATAATTAATATCTTCTGCGAATTCTTCCCTGTTTAATTTTAACTGGTCTAGTGTCCAGAAATTTTGTTCTAAACCATCACCAACCCTAAACAACTCAACAATATCTTGTATTTTTAATATACTGTTTTGTGTGGAAATTAATAAAGATCTAAAGTTTGATTTTTGTATATCAGTATATGTTAAATTTGCTGAACTTGGTATATCAACATTTCCAACAAAAATTCCAGCTGCTGAATACTTGTAAATTCCTTTTTTTGTAAGAACATATATGAAATCACCAACTTCATCAAAAGATATTTTTAATAATTCCGAATTATCATTTGTTTCATACAACTCTATAACTTGGAAATAATCATATGAAAATTGGTCAAAAACGTATATTCTGTTATTTTTCGTTAAGACATAAACAAAAGATATGTTTTTATCTGGATGAACAACCACACTTTCCGGTTGATATGTTTCAAAATCAACAGTATAATAAGTATGCGCCCAATTTAAATCACTTGTGAATTGTTTTACACATTTATTACCATAATCTAAAACATAGACAAAATCATTTGAGTATGTTATATCAACTGGAGAATTAAATTTATTTGGCTCATCTTTTGATCCAAAACTTCCTATATTAAGTTGAATGTTTATTTGTGGCACATAAGACAAATCTAAATTAAATTTATAAACTTTATTTCTTAATGTATCTGTCACATAAACATAATGTCCAGTATCATCAGTAAATGAATCCATTGAAATAGGATTAGGTATTAATGGTGAAACATCGTTCCAATTTTCAAAAGTCAATTCAAATGGAATCTTACCAGCTGAAAATGCTCTTATCTTGGTTCCATCTATTACCAAAAAATGACCATCTACTTCTGAAATAGATTTTATATTTTTAAAACTATTTGTAGGATTTGATGTTGCAAGATCTGGTTTATTCCATTCTAAAAAACCATAATCTCTAGTGTTCCACTGAATTCCTCTAGCCGTATTGGATGATTCGCATCCCAACCAACCGTAAAACAATGTTGGTGATGTTGATTTAATTGTTTGCGAATTAAATCTTAAATATTCAAAATTAGAATGTAATCTTTCAATTGCAGTATTGAATATGTCAACATCCCCAAATTCATTTGGCTGAATATTTATTTGTTCTAAATTGTACGTATTTTCTGATTCGTTTCCGAATGAAAGAATTGTGTCATTAAGTAATCTAATCTTTCTTTGATCATATTTTGGCCATTCTTGATATATTGTTATTGGTGCTTCTAATGACAAATTTTTAACTTGACCTGTATTATACGTTACTTCAAAAGAAATATTGTAAACACCTGGAGTAGTATAAGAATATTGAATAGTTGATGACGCATCCGAATATATCGAAACTCCACTATTTTCACCAAAATTTGTTTTATATGTTGATATATAAATGTTTTGTGTGTTTTCCGGTGTTTCGTATTGCACAAAAATTGTTTGTCCAGTAGTTGCATAATAAGTAGATAGAAAAACTTCTGGCATTACAGATGTACTATATGCTACTAAAGAAACTGGTCCAGCTGTAACGGTTTGGTTTAATAATTTCCAGAGTTCTCTTTCTCCACTATAAAATTCAATAATTGTATCAAATGGGTGTTCAACTGCACTACCAGCATTGTATAAATTATAAACATCTGCTGATTTCAAACCTCTTGACCATATTCCCATAGCATCCAATGAAACTGGTTTATCAAGACCGTTAATTCGGAAAGGATAACCATTTGATGTTTTAATATAATCAATCAATGCATCAGATAAAAATATTTCATCTGCTATTAATTTATTGTTTATGTAAACACTTAAAAATTTATTTGTTGCTGAAAAAACAACATGGTTCCATTTGTTTTTTGTTACAAATGGACCATTATATATAACAGCTTGGTTATATTTTGGTGAATTATCATACAATATTAATGGTGCGGTGCTTATTGTTATACCACTCATTGGATCGACAGATGAACCGTCTGATGATTTTGTTATGAAATTATTTCTTCTGCTAGTAGTTGGTTCTATTTCTAATTTTTCCCAATATGAAATTGTCCAATCTGCACCAAAATCAAATCCGCTTGTCTGTAAGTAAACACCGCTTACAGCAGATAATGAATTACCTATTAATCCAATTGCGCTCAAAGGTAAAGAACTAACTTCCGGTAAAGATGTTACCTTCAAGTTAAACCCATTTCCTGTTGCATCAAATCTTGTTCCCGATAATTCATTAAATTTCCAGAAAGCAACTAAGTTTGCTGTTAACGGTTGTGTTGGATATAAATCAAATGTTTGTGGCGGAATCCACATTGCCATATTACCAGAAACAGACAAATTCAAATTATTCATCTTGTATTTGGTTACATTTAAAGGAACTGCTGGATCACCGGTACTTAATATAAATAAATCATATGTCCCCTTTAATGCTGGTACATATTGATATGTTTTCCAATATGCAGACGAAAGTGTGTATATGAGATATAAACCAGATAATATACTTTGTAAATGCTGAGTTGGTTGTGCGCTCAAATCTTTACCACCATCACCAACAAAATATTGATCAACCGTTAATATTCTGTTTTCATCCAAATCAATACCAGTTAATGCTGAACTAAACATCACGTTTATAGTATCGTATGGTTTTAAATAAGGAGATTGTGTAAATTTAGCAGTTACATTTTTATTTAAAGTTGAACCATATGGAACAGTTGCTGCTGTGATTGGAAACTGTCTTGTAACAAAATCAAATGGAACAGTTGTTGTATATGTTAACCCATTATATTCTGGGTATTTTGGACCTGTTGCTAATATGTTTATTTTGAGTCCTGTTTTTTGATAAAACTCACTCCTATATGGAAATTCTATAAATCCTAATTTAGATGAAAGTTGACCAGCGTATGTTTTTTCTGCGCCAACATAAACATTATAATTGTCTATACCGGTTGTTTTTGTTGCAGAGATATAAAAACCTTGTGTTTCCGATTTTTTGTTTCTATATGCAGTTGGTCCCTGTGCTAATGTATAATTATATTCATCGAGTAATTTAAGATACATTCCACTTAAACCCCATGTGTAAGGAGGGAAGACAATAAATTCTAATTTTTTATTAAATTCATTGTATTCTTCTGTGAAAATTGTGAATTTAGTTTCTGTGTTTTGTGGAACAGACCAATTTGGAACTGTTGCACCCAATGCACATAAGCTTATTGTTGTTGTTCTTATTGACGGGTTTACTATTTCATAAGTAAAAATAGCTATATCTGAAAACTTTGTAGATGATAACGTTTTTGTAGTACCATTATCGGAAACAGCTTTCCAACAAAAACTTTTTGCTTTAATTTTTGGTAAAACATCAGTGTTTGCAAAAAATTTAAAATAATTTGTGTCACTATTTGGTCTTGTTAAAACATATTGTCCATTTCTAGTGTTTGAAATTTCGTTTGTGTTTGGAAATACATTGTATAACACACTAAAATCTGTATTAAAAACATTTATGCTTGGTGTTGACTCGTATATAAAATTATAAACACCAGATATTGGAGGACTTACTACATTAGAATATGCATAAACACTAATTAAATGTTTTAAAGGTGTTCCCTTGTTGTTGGCGTTATTTGGATCTATTAAATTTCCAATGTTTAAGTTTAATGCACTCAGGTTAAATGCAAAATTTTTCTCACCAAATTTATAATCTCTGTTATTAATGTATTTTGCAGTTATTGGTATTGTTTTTGAATTATTTAAATTATCATAAGACCATGTCCAATATATTGGTAAAGTAGCTGGTAATGTATATTTTACACCTTTAAAGTTTATTGCTGCTGATAACTGAATAGATTTTGAATTTTGGAGATTTAAAATAGATTTTGATAAATCTAATGAGAATTTTTTATCAGAATAAACATTAAACAAAGTTTCGTCTGTTTGATAGTATGTTATTTGATCATACTTTTGAGATGATATAGAAACAGTTATATTATTAGGACCATATCCAGATACTCTTACTGTAGATGTTCTACTGTCAAGTTTAACAGCACTGTTGGGAATTATTCTTTGTAGAAATCTATTATTTGAATCTATAGCACTTATAAAACAATTGTTTACTTCTGGTGTAAAATTCCAATTAATTAAACTGTTTGTTAAATCTTTATATGGGTATATGTTTATATTGTTTAAATGACTAACAGTTAAATCTACAAAATTCTGTTCTTCATTCAATCTTTTTAAAAAGATGTTTCCAATCGGTTGTTGTCTATATCCATTTGCAAAATTAAATTTAACAACACTGAAAGAATCTATTGTGTTTCCTATGGATGTACTAAGAGAAGGTCTTAGTATTAAATCAATTTCTCCAAATTCGTTATTATACAAAATTTTAAAATTACCAGCTGAATTTGCTGGAATCCATGGTGTAACATGTAAATTGTATGTATAATATGTTTTGTCATCTGGACTATAAAAACATGAAAATGTTGATAATAAACTTGAAAAGTAAGATACATCATCCACTGTTGTTTTTATAGGAATTAATTTAAAAACATCTTTTTCCGCATATGTTGATAAATCTAAAGATAAGGTGTTATAATCTGCACATAATTTGTTTAAAAACTTTGCAGAAAAAGTGTCTAATTCTGTAATAGCAGAAGACAAATAAAAATTTAAATTATTAGTTTCTGATTTTAAAGCATAACCTAAATCTGGTGAATCAAATGATAATATATAAGAATAATAATGTGGTGGGTATTCGGTATACCAACTAGTTTTAGTTGTATTAAAATCAGAAACAGGGGCTATCAAAGAACTTAAAGATTGAACTGATTTGTTTGTTGTATCAATTAAAATTGAATTTACAGTATTGTGTACAGCATCGTTTAAAAGAAATGGATTATTGCAAATGTATCTTAATGAGAGATTAGATCCAGGTACACCAGAAACTAATGGTACTATGTTACCGCTTCTGTCATATGTTATGAAATTATAATATTTAAATGATGATGTTGTAGTGTTTATATCACAACTCAATATACTGTTTTGAGTTGATTGTAACGGAAGATTAATGTTTACAGTACTTTGGACTAATTGCAAAGTTAAATTAGATTTATCTTTATTTTTTAGAATATAACTACTACCAAATCCATTGTTGTTATCATATTCTTCCATGAAAAGATGCGCTAATCTAATATTTTCCCCATTGATCAATTCATTTGGAGAAAACATAACATCATACGCAACCATAATTGTATCAGGTCTTATGAAGCTGTTATTTTTACCCAATACCGTGTTATATTTTATTGGATTATAATAAGAAGTTGTGTTTGTTTTTGGTGTAAAATATATAACATTTTTTTTCGAAAATTGATCATTTCCACTTATCGAATAATATAAATTTACATTTTGAGGAACACTTAAAAAGTTTTGTTTGTTTGATTTGTTTTCATAATGTTTTTTGAATGCTTGTCTTTCAGCATCATATGATAAAAAATTAAAATTACAAGAACTTACTAAAACAGCAGATGTTACAAGCTCATAATTATTTGAACTTATTTTTCTGGCACTTATTGGTCTTAAAAATAATTTATGTGGATATAATAAATAAGAAAAATTTATTGTTTCACTTGTATTTGTTTCTTCTAACTCGTTTATATCTTCAGAAACTATGTTTTTCTCTAGAGTAAAGTAATTAAAAAAATCGCCAGTGTTGTCTAGTCTTAATGAAGAAAGATTAAACACAAATCTTGAATTTTCATTAAAACTTAAAACTGTTCTCTGTAAGGCACTATCATAAGAATAATTAGAATTAATGAATTCATATGTGTTTTTAATTGACTGACTATCAACTTCATTACTTGGTTCATTAAAATATTTAAATTTATTTTCTGCAAATAAATTTTCTAAATTAGGATCGATTATATCGAAATCCATTTTTACATTATAAACTTCATTTGGCCAATTGCCGCTTGGAGAAATTATAAAAGATTCTTGTGCCATTTGTTTACGTTAATATTTAGATGTAAAACCTCTGTTTCAATCATTATCCAGTAAATTTAATCCTCTGTATAATTCGTAATTAAATAATGTTTCCAACATACCTTCATCGCCTGACCAAATTTTATTAGATGAAACATTATAATTTAATGATGTATTTGAATTGTTCCAATCTATTATTCCTTCTAACTGGGAGTTTGGGGTACTTGGTACAAATTCAAAAAATTCATAATAATTTTTCCAATCAGATTCAAGTTTTATAAAATCAGCTAATACACTTATATTATAAGTTGAAAGAGAATTAATAACACCGGTGTTAATTAAATTATATTTATTTAAAGATTTTATTTTTAATACAACTGGTGTTCCCGCCGAAACAACGTATGTATTTGAATTTAATAAATTTCCTCTATTTAAATTACCTGTTGTTTCATAATCAATAAAACTATTTGTTGTTTTGTCAAAAGTTCCCCAAAGTTTAGTTTTATTAATACTTGCCAAATCCATTAATCTTTTAATTAATAATGGATAATTCAATCTATAATCATCTGTATTTAAATCAATAGATTCTGCTAAATCGTATAATGAATTTATTGTGCAAACATCTATATCTTTTTGATTTCTTAAAAAATTTGAAATTTTCTCATAAGACATGACACCTAAATCATCTTGTGATTCTTTTCCAAAGATTGATGTTAAAAAGTTATTAAACAAATTAGAACTTTCACGTAAGGAAGGAATAAATGAAACAGATTTGATTTGTTCTGCTAAATCATGATTTTCATTTATTTTGAAAAAAATAAATGGATTTTTTTCATAAAAATCAAGTTTTCTTGATTCTCCAGTTATTTGTTTTGTATATGTATTAGTTTGAAAATATTTGTTATTCCAACGCCAACCAGTCCAATCTCCGGTTACTTTCATTTCACTTATCCAAGGATGATACTCCATCAGAGTTGGTGCTGATTTATTTAATAAAATTCCTAAGAAGTAATCAATATCTAAAATATTTTCTTGGGTGGATGGGTAAAAATTAAATCCTTTTGGATTTACATAAAAATTATCTATAATTGTTTTTTTGTTTATGTCAAAAATTACTATTTTGTTTTCTAAAGAATTTATAACAAAAATATTACTTTTACCATCAAACGCAATCCCCTTTAATGCTGTATCTTCTATATTTCCCAATACATCAATATAAATTGGTTCTGATGCAACTTTAGTTCCAGATGTTTTGATATACTCAGTTGGTGTTATCCCTAACTCAACTTGAGCACCCCAAGCATTTAAACCTACACTTTTTACTCCTGTTAATTCAAAGGAAGATGTTCCATAATATGTAGATGATATACCATCATGCAAAGAAATTATAAAATTAGAATTGTTTGTTGTGTTTCCAGAAATATAGCATCTATACCATCCTTCATCTGCTTCTACTAATCCAGCAGAGCCATTTTTAATAGAATATGTTTTTGCAGTAAGATCAAATACAGTAGATGCATATATTCCATTATTTCCAGATAATGACAATTGTGCATGTGCTCTATTTTCTGGCTTTAAATATATTGATGCAACCTGATTGCCACTAATATAAAAACTATTACTTGTAAGATTATATTCTGATAAATTATTATTATTTTCAACTATATAAGAACCGGTGTTTGTATAATCTGGAGCAATTTCTGCATTTTTAACAACAATAACATTTTGTTTTGTCCAATATGAATTTTCAAAATTTTGTGACCAATTTAATACGTTTTCATAAGAATTTTTATATAAATAATTTTTTGTATCAACCCAATTTGGTATATTTGAATATATATCATTCAATGGAATTTTATATGATTTAAATGTATCATTTTCAATACAACCAATATATTGATAACTAAACGTAAACCAAGGATTTTGATTAACATCAATTGTTAAATAATTTAATCCATTAAAAGGACCGAATGTACTTAAAACAACACCGTTTGTGTTTCTTTTTTGTAAAAAATTTGAATTTCTATATACATTATTTGATAATGCAATCCAAACGTTGTCGTTTTTATCACACAAAATTTCTTGTGGTGATGTGCAAAGAGGAAAATAAATTGAACTTAAAACAATTCCATTTGAAGATACTTTCGACACATAACTACTAAATGGGTTTGAAAATGTTATCCATGCATTATTTTTTGTATCAGTATCTACGCCGGTTGGGTTTATAAAATTTTGAAAATATGTTATACTATCGGAAGTTACTTTATAATAAGTGCTATCATACACCCATTCAAACGGAACATCGTATTGTGATTGTTCTAATAATGCAGTTGATGGATATGTGTGAGTTAATGGTTCAACAGCAAACAATAAATTTCCACTACTGTCAAACTTTAAAGTTGATGTTGTGTCATGCAAAGTAACCCAAATGTTTTGATCTCCATCTAATGCACAATAAGCAGGAGATGCAAATTTAACATTCAAAAGTTTTTTAAAATCTATTGAACAAAGAATATTCCCATTTGTAGAAACTCTATACATTTTATCCAAATCAGAATCAATACACCACGCATGATAATTTGGTAAATTCATTGCAGCAATACACTCTATACCATGAATACCGGTAATAGCCGTAGCATCAGTGTTAAAATCTGGTTTTGTTAATAATGGCATTTCAAATGATTTTATTACTGCTTTATCTTGATTATTAATAGTTTTATTATTAAAATATAAACTAGCGGTGTGCGGATTTTTAATATATTGTACCGTGTTTAATAAACCAGATGAGCCATTTGGTATCCATATTGTGGGATTAAATTGGTTCGCTGATAAATTTGGTAGTTTAAATATCGCAGACGCTGTCAATGATTGATTTAATGCTGAGTTTGAAACATTAAAAAATCCTTTATAATAACCAGCAACTTTGTATGTTGTGTCATCTATATACTTGAATTCAAAAGGTTTAGGTGAAATATTTGAACTTAAGTTTATAAACCCTACACTTAAAGGAACTGATGCTGTATTATCGTAAGGTATATATTCTGTAAAAAAGGAATCTGGTTGAAGTAATTTAACACCATTTCCATCTGGGTGTGTATCTTTATACTCTAAAGTTTTAAAAGTTGGATTTATTATTAATGGTATGTCAGAGTTTACCCATCTTGGATTTGAGTGTTCTCTTATGCCGTTTTCTGTTATTCTTAAGTTGTCTGGTGTTCTCCACAAAACAATGTATGGAACAATTGCTTGAGCTAAACTGTTACTTAAGTTTGGTAAACCTTCGTTTATATTTTTAAAATCTTTTGATATACTAATTGCACTTGTTTGCAATGTTGCTATGATTGTTGTATATGGTTGATTATTAAAAGCCAAATCAAAATTATAAAAATCATCAACAAAATAAAATTCAGCTGTTCCAGTTACACCAGCAACTAATCCATTCTCATCAAGTTTTCCATCTTCATTTGCTTTTATTATCGTGTCTGTTGTTTTTATATGTGATATTTGATTTCCATCTTTATCTAAAAACCTCCATTGTGGTCTTAAAAAAGTCCATTTATTATTAGGGTCTTGTGGTGAATATGATCTAGAATAATTTGCATATAAATCAATAACGTGTGGCTCTGTACTAGATGATGTTATGTTTACTTTAAATGGATATCTGTTTAAATGGCCAGCAAATGTTGGTGGTGGAACGAAATCAAAATAGACGGAATCATTTAAAAATAAATCTACATTTATTTTTTTTTGAAAAAGATCAAATGCACTGCCATTATAGTAAGCATTCAATATTACGTTATAAGAACTTGGGTTTAAATATATGTGAGATGGTGTTTTTTCTCTACTTCTAACGCCATCACCAAAATCCCATAAAAATTTTGTATATGCTTTTTGATTTAATACACCAGCATCAAAATTAAATCTTGTTATGTTGACATAACCATCTGTTTTTGAAACTGAAAATTCCGTTGCCATATTTTATGTATTAAAAATCTGAAATTTTAATAGAACCTGTTGTTTCTATTATTTTTATTTTAGATGAAACGTTTTCAATATTGTTAAAAATTGGATATTTAAAACTTTCAAGTTGAATATTTTGAGTATATACTTCTGAATCAGCTAATGGATAATAATAGTTCCAAACTAATAAAGAAACACCTTCAATGTATGAATCTGTATCAGATCTATAGGTTTGAACTTTCTTAACGCCATCTATATTCAATATGCTAGTAGATAATTGATATATATCAATTAACTGACCAAGTTTATTTTCTTGTCTTTTAAATGTGTTTTTTAACAACATTTGAATATCAGATAAAATTGCAGAATTTGATCTTCTGCTGTTTGCCTCTTTTGTTATTGCTAAATAAGAAGAATCCAGATCGTTTGGTGATGCATCAGAACCAACCTTTTCTACATAAAAATCTAAATACATATAAACAGGATCCATTGGAACTATTTGTGATGTCAGTGTTTTGCTTTGCTGAAGACCACTTATTATAAGTTCTTTCTGTGCTGGTGCTATGTATTTTTGTGATTCACTTTTTGGAACCATGTAAACATATAAATTGTTAAAATTACAACTATTTGCAAATTTTATTTGATTTAACAAAATTTGATTATCGTCCTGTGGTTTATTTAAACCTATGTTGTAAAGATATCTTATATGACTTCTTAAGTAATCATCGTTGTTAACAACTCTAACATCTGTTAATAAATTTGAATAATTTGTTTTTATAAAAGTCTCATAATCATTAGACGTTACAAGTCTGTATTGTGATCTGAAATTTTTAGCTGCGTTTTTTCTTATATCAGATACATTTTCTTCATCAGAATAATACGTAGAAGGATAATCGTTTTGTGTCTGTACGTATTGTAAATTGTTTGGTGATAAAATTTCTCCAAATGTGTTTAAAGAAATATCGGTATATATTTCTTTAAATCTTAAAGAATTGTATGTTACAATTTTTGATAAATTTATTGCACCGGGTCCTATATTTGAAACGTCTTTATCTATGTTCAAATAGTAAATCGCAACCTGATCACCTTCTTTTAGTTTTTTACCGTTTATATCGTCTCCAAACTTAATTTCATATCTTTTGTTTTCATTAAAACGAATTTGGTATATGTTATCATTTGGTCCATATAAAAATGTTTCTGGAACTCTATCCCATTCTTCCCAAGTATTTCTATCTTTTTGTTTAACAAAAATAAAAATATTAAAATGGTCTACATAAACAGAATCGTTTAATGCCAAATAGACTATTTCGTTTTCAATTCCTAATGCAGTATGTGTTGGATACTCTTGGAACAATCCTTGATATAAAAGATATCTATTTGATACATCACTTATTACGGCTTCTCCGTCGGTTGGTTTATAAAACTTTATATCAGTATTAAAAGAATAATATGTTCCACCAACAGAAATATAACTAAATCGAGGTATTACATAATTTTTAATTGGTAAATTTTGACTTGTATTCAAAACAAATGGAACGTTTTGTCCTAGTCTTCCAATTGGATTATAATTTAAAATTTTTACCAACCTATTCATGTTCTCATATATCTGAGTTTCTGAATACATTGATTCTGATGAAGTCTTATTCAAGTAATATAGTAGTGTGCTGAAAGAAAAACTAATAACATCTATCAATGCAGAAAGATTTGAACCTTGATAGTTTTGATCAGTAAAAACTTCACCTTGGTTCAATCTACTAACAATTAAGTCTCTTATGCTAGTAGCATCAAAACTAACGTATGAATTTTTATTTAATAAATTATCGGTTGCCATTATATTATAATTACCTTATATTGAAATTTGTCCCCCATATTGAGCTAATATATTTAGAACACTTTCTTTTTTAAATTCTAAAAATCTATATGCAACGCTAATATTATATTGACTTTGATCTGGATTAGGTAAGACCAAAATTTTTAGTACCTCTATTCTTGGTTCATATTTTTCTAATGATGTTAGTATGTCATCACCTATTGCTCTTGCATAAATTTCTGTTATTGGTTCAAACAAATATTGTTCTAATGAAGAACCAAATTCAGGTGTCAAAAGTTTTTGTCCTTTTCTAGTTGAAAAAATGTTTCTAACCGAATTTCTTATAGCTTCCAAATCATTATCCACTAATATATCATTTGTATCAGATGGTGTTTTTCCAACCCCAATACTTTTTGCCGTTATAATGTCTAAATGTAAATCAGTGTAAACAGTTTTTACAACTTCAACCTTTGTAGATGGTGTTGTGTATTGGTTGTTTACCTGTTTAGGTCTTACTAAATTGTTTAAATCTATTGTTGCCACTCTGTAAATACTTATTTGAAAAATCAATTAATCGATTTATATGGTTTTTGATGCTTTCAAAAGTAAATATATTATAATACCATGTCAAAGTTCAACAAATTCGATACACTATTAGAGACTGCATTTTCACATTATTCAAATGGTGGTTTCAGAGAAGGTTCACCTGTTAAAGTTAAAAAACAATTTTTAACATCACCATATTGTCAAGAACATTATGGTAGAGATACTAACTTTTTTAATTTCTTAAAAGATTTAATTGAACGTGATGTATTCTTTTTTATTAAACGTGTTGCTGGTGCAGGATCTGAGCAAAATGTAAAAGATGCTAATGCTAACGAAGGAACTGGTAAGGTTTATTTAATATTAAAAATGGACCCAAGAACTGTTTCTACTGCAACAGAAATGGCTGAATTTGTTGTTCCTGGAAATTGGGATTATGTTGAAGTATTAAATTTTGGTCCAAATCTTCCACCAGTTCAAGGTGTTCCTAATAATTACGAACAACCAATTGGTACAAAACCAGAACCAGTTACTGTTAACATTAATATTGGTAATCAACCAACTGATAATTCTTTACCTACAAAAAATATATCAATTTAAAAGTAAATCTTAAATTCTATATCTTACAATAACAATACCGGAACCGCCGTTCCCACTTCCTCTGTTTATCCAATTGGTACTATTATTAGACCAATAAGATCCTGCTCCACCACCGCCACCGGTACCGTCTATTGCATCAGGAGTTCCGCTACCCAAAGTTGATGCATTTATTTCTACAGGATAATTTAAATATGTATAAAATCTGGTTGTTCCAAACCCTCTTCCTCCACCATGCCATCCCATGCCCGCTTTTTCACTGCTGTTTGCACCACCACCGCCACCACCAGCATAGTATCTTAATGTACCAGATATGGTAAATGGTGCTCCTCTTCCACCCGATGCTGGTGGATCATCAACATTTCCTCCTTGTGTATATGGGTCGCCACCACCTTGACCCCAAGTATTTCCCGCTGTACCAGCACCACCACCACCAGCGCCAGTATATCCACCAGCAATAACTCCACCGTCATTTCCAAATGCCTGTGCTCCAGACATCGCAGTTTGAATAGATCTTCCTGCTAAATTTTCATCCCACGCAGTACCACCACCAGATCCACCATCTCTGCCGTATCCAACGTCTGTTGCACCACCACCGCCACCACCAAGTGCTATAAATGAACCAAAAAATGAATTTTGCCCATTGTTTCCACCTGATGATACTTGAAAAGCAAGTCCTAATCCACCATCTCCAACATATACTGGTATTGTTCCAACATTAACATAATGATCTTTTTTATATAAAACACCGCCACCACCACCGCCGCCATTTGCATTTGTTGTATTTCTATTTCCACCAGATCCACCACCAGCAACGACTAAAAATTCAACAACACCAGATCTTGTTACAACAAATGATGATCCTCCAAGAGTAGTATATGTGTGTGTTCTATATGTAAACCCATCAGCCGGATCTACTATTGTTGCTACTGTCCCGCCGGTTGCAGACGCTGGTCTTTTTTCGTTCATCTGTAACCATAAACCAGATAAAGAATCATACCATTCAAAAAATCCAAAATCGGTATTGAACCTAACTGAACCATTAGCCGGTGATGCTGGTCTTTGAGCAGTTGTTCCTGCTGGTAGTCCCATATATCCAGTACTAGAGTTAATTTTATCCGAATAAATATTCGGTGAAAATAAAGTAGGTGTTAAATGTCTACTTTCAATAGCATTATCTGCAATATTAGCAGCTGCAATAGTATTTGTTGCCAATGATTTTGATGTGATTTTTGTCTGTGCCATTTTATATTATTTATTCTTCCAATAAGATATTGGGCCATGTTGATTTGATTTCTTCCAAATTATCTGGTAAAAAAGTATTTGGTAAATCTCTTAATTCTTGTTTTTTAGTTGAAATTATTTTTTGTAATTCGGTGTCTCCTTTTTCCAAGGCTAACATGAATTGAAGATCTAGCTTTTCAAAACGTTTTTTTCTTGCTTCTCTCCATTTGTTTTTTTGAACTTCTTTTGCTTTTTCTAAATTTAATTTAACACCAACGTCTTTATCAAATTCATATCCTTCTGGATAAAAATAGTTATCATAAAAAACATTATCAACAACAACGTATTCAAGACCATCATCTGTTACTTTTTCCAAAGTTTCCTCTACAGTAAAACCTTCTAATGGAAATGTTATTGATGGATGTCCTGTTAATTCTTTTTTTACTATTACTTTCATATTATCTAAAAAATGCTAAATATATTCCAACAGAATCGTCATAACTATTGGCCCATGTACCAAGATAAATTCTAGATGTTGTTCTATTTCCAAGTCTATTGTCTTCTTGAACATTCCAAGCAGTATAATTAGTTTCATTATATTGAATACCGCCAAGTTGTACATAATATAAATCTTCAAATGGAGTATCAAAATATACTACATATCTTCCAGCTGCTGTTCTAGTTATATTTGATATATTATAAGATGATCTTATACCATCTGATGAATAACTCCAACCAGCAACTGTTCCAGTTCCAACTAAATTTACAGTGGATGTTGCATTTTGTGTATACTGAATTCTTGCTTGTGTTCCACTTATTATTTCTATTACTTCAGCTTGTACTCCTTTATTAGCAACCGCAGGTATTCCACCTAGTGAATTATATGCATTTGCAACATTAATATAAAAAGTAAGACCAAGTTGAAAATTTTGACTCCAACCAGAACCTGTAAATATTCCGGTACTTTGACCGGCTTGTGTTGTTATGCTATATGTGGTTCCTGCTACCGAATTACCTATCCATGCTCCGTTGAAATTAACCCATGCTTTACAAGTCGTAACACTTCCGCGAATGTCATTACCCCTCATGTCTAATGGAACGCTCATATCAAAGGAAGATGTGTCACTTCTTTGCATGATATTCCAAATTGGTCTACCACCACCAGTTGAATTGGTTCCATATAAAACAAGATTATTATCAGTTTGACATGCTAATCTTGGATTTGTTCCACTTCCATCTGTGAATCTTAACGCTGTGTTATTACTACCAAGTCTTATGCTGCCTCTTACGTCTAGTTTATCTAGTGGTGTACCACCACCAATGCAAGCATTTCCAGCAGAATCTATTTTAACCGTGTTTGTAGCAGCACCAATTGGTCCATTCCATATATTAAATGAATTATCAGTTGCTTCTTTTGTGACATGGAATCCAGTTGAATTATTAGCTCCAAGCTGTATTGCAGCATAATTTGAATAATTCAAATGTAAGTTTGTTGCTGGTGAAGAATGTCCTAATGCTACGTTACTACTGGTATTCCAAACTGGAGCACCTGTGCTTAATTTATCGGGAGTAACGGATCCTGCTCCAAGTTTTGCATTTGTAACTCCACCATCATTTGGAACTACTGAATTTATAACATATGGTGAATTATTATAAATTACAACAACCTTTGCTCCACTGTCAGGAGCAGATGTAAATGTAATCGTATTATTGTTTACTGTATAATCTACAACTGGTTCTTGTACTGCACCATCCAAAGTAACGATTAGTTCATTTGCATTTGTTAGTCCCGTTGAACCAGCTATTGTAAAAGAAACAGTAGAACCATTTCCGGTTAAAACGGTTTTCGTTGGAGTTATTGGAAAATTATCTGCTACAATTCTTGCTAATGACATTTCATATATTTACCAAATATATATTAATTTCAAAAGTATTTTTTAATGTTCAAAATACAGCAAAAGAAGTTTATTTCGTGATCAAGAACAAAATTGTCTCTATAAATGTGTTCTCCGAGATCAAGCATTATTGTTTTTTTCTTTTCTTCAGAAAGATTTGAATCGTATATAATTTCAAATAATTCTCTTAAAAGGTTCTGGTAATTAGATCCAAAGTTTTTTTCCTCGGAAATAACAACTTTTCTTATTTCTAATGGACTTATATTTGAACAAAGGGAAGAAAAAATATTATCTGCCAAGTTTTTAACTTGGTTTGTTTCTTTTATTGTTAAAACTCCACTAACAGAAAATTTTTGTAAATCATTGATAATTCTTCGTATATCTGGAAAGTTATTGGTTATGTATTCTACCAATCTTTGCTTTTGGTCTTCCTCTACTTTAATATTTTCCGACTTTAATACAAAACAGCACCTTTTGATACAATCATCCAAAGTTGGAATTATGTTAAAAAGTAAACATCTGGAATGTAATGGTTCAATTATCTTCTTAAAATAGTTTGCAGTTAGAATAAAACGAGTGGTGGATGCATATTCCTCCATTACGTTTCTCAGTATTCTTTGACTTTCACCAGATAACCCATCTGCCTCATCCAATATAATAACCTTCTTCTTTCCATCCAAAGAACGAGTCTGAGAAAAAGATATTACCTTGTTTCTAATAGTATCTACACCGTTTTCATCCGATGCATTTATATAAAGATATTGACACTTTAATATGTCATTTACTATAATCTTGGCAAGCGATGTCTTTCCACCGCCAGCATTTCCATAAAACAACAAATGTGGGGTGTCATCATTTATTGATGAAAAGAACTCTCTATTGTCCGAAGACAATACTAGTTCATTTAAATTTTTAGGGGCATATTTCTGAACCCACAAATCTTGATATCTGTTCATCCTTTATTTAAAAGGATAACTCAAACTTTTTTTAAATCAAGAGAATTAACCTTTCAGAAGTTCTTTTCCAGAAAATGAATTGTTAATTTCTCCCAATGTGTCATTTGGGTTTGGTGTTTTAACACCTTGATTCATTGAAAGCCAACTGATAAGCTCTTGAACTTTCTCATTATCAATATAAAATGTACCTACTCCTTGAATTGTTACTTGATTCATGTTACTATTTATACTAAATATTCAAAACATCAATAATTATGAGTGACGAAATCGATTCAATTATACAAGAACTTAAAGCAGATGAAATTGCACCAACGTTTTTAACAAGAAAGAAAGAACCAGAATCTGAAAAACTCACAGATGAAAACGTAGGCGAATACGTATACAAAAAATCATCCGAATTAGTAGATTCTACTTTAAGTGCAGTACAGTCTTTGAAAGACACTGTATTAACAGGAAGCGATCCAAAAGAAATAGCTGCTCTATCTACTTTGATAAATGCTGCAACAAAAGCACTTGATCAACTTAATAAAATTAATCTTCAAAATAAACAAACTAAGAGCAATGAGGAAATGAAGAAACTTGAAATAGCAGCAAATAGCAAAAAACCAGTTCTTCCTAATACCACGAATGTTCTTATTGCAACAAGAGACGAAATAATGAATCAGTTGTTTGATAAACCAAGTAGAAGAGAAAAACTTCAATTGACAGATTCAGAAATTATTGAGCAATAATTTTTTTTATTTATTTTTAAAAAGAGAAAACCCACTAGCATTTCTACTAGTGGGTTTTCTTTGATTGTACTACGAATTACACTATTAGAGGTATAAACGACCGTTGTCTTGAGCGACATTGGCAGTTCCAAGACCAGAAACGATGATAGTATGGTAGTATAAGTTAGCACCGAAGATATGATCAACAACACCGTAACGAGTCATAAGACCTACTCTTGGCGAGAAGTCGTTAGGACCAATTGTGCGCTGGATCATAACTGGGATGTATGGGCAATATACAATACCTGTATCATAGTATTCTGTTCCTTTGTAACCTAAAAGAGCGTACTCCAAAGCTGCATTTCGCTGTCCGGCAAGATACTGAGCGTCTGTACGTGTGTCGCGGTAAACGGTGAAACGTCCACCCAATGTACCAACTTTGGCAACGCCTGTTGGCTGGGTGTTAATGTTTCCGTTTACTGGCATCCACTGAAACTCGGGCAACATCTCAAGGATTGCGCAAACGCGAGGTGTAGCGATAATGAAATTAGCACTACCACGGCGGTTACGAATTGCGATGCGGTTAGCTTCGACAATTACCTTTGAGTAGAAGTCACGGTTTCTCTCACCCAACCAACGTGCGTCGGCTGACTGAGCGTACCAGAACGAGTATCCTGTTCCTTTACCAGCATTGAGACAGACTTGAATCATTCTGATAACCATTTCACGGTCGATTTCGGCCTGAATTTCATACGACATAGCGTTTGTTAATTCAGAGTCGATATCTAAACCATTCATGTTCTTCAAGTCTTGTTCGAGTTCAACAGACCAGCGAGCGGCGAGGCGGCGTGTACCGGCTTCGACTGCTGTCTTGCTGAATTCTACAGTAACTTGAGGAATGTTACCAGTCAACTCGAAATCTTTGAGCATAGCAGCAACACCACGATCAGAACCAATGATTGAAAAATCATTATGGCCTGATAAGAATGTTGAGCTTGTTCCTGTGAATCGAGTATCCAAGTATTGATAGCCTAATTCGGCGTTGTCGGATTCTCTGCGGTCAAGACCGTTAGAACCAGATGTAGTGGAACCTGTGGCATAACCATCAAGTCCATTTGCACCGAGACTATCTGCCTCATAGCGATAACGGAGAGCGAAAGCTAAACCGACTGGGCCACTCATTGGCTGTACGCCAACAATCTCATTTGTGATAAGCTCAGGGAAAGTTCTGCGAACCATTGGGATAAGAATCTTAGGTAAGCGAGAGTCTCCTGTTGCATATCTATCACCGGAAACCACATTGCCGTTGTTGCCGTAGATGTCTCCAGATGCAGGGGATCCGAAAACCCCACCAGCACCAGCGACATTACTACCGGCTTCTTCAATACACCAGCGTTCTTGGTTTTCCATGAGGATTGCAGTAGTTAAACGAGCATGTTCGTCTTCGATTGCAGAAACCTTATCGGAACTGTAATTGAGGACTGGTGCCCATTTTTCTACAAGCTGTTGGGCGCGTGAGCGATCAATGTAGCCTGTTGATGGATTAACTTTTCTCATAATTTGTTCTCCTATGGATAGAATACGAATTAAAAAGGAATTACTTCCTCATTAATTCATTCAGATATTCGTTAACAGGACCAAAGTCGCTGTCGATATTTGTAGCGGATTCTGTTACAACTTTTTGTGGAATAACTTTAGCATCACGGCTTACAGCCTTTTGCTTTGCTTCTTTCACAAGTTCAGTTGTAGCTTCTGATTCGCTACGTTCGAACATCTCAACAACATAGTTAAAATTCTCTTCAATATAAGAACCGTTCTTGTCGTTCAATAACTTGAATATAAAGTCTTTTTTGACTGATGGCATTCCTTTAGTTTTTTCTTCTAAAAGGATATGTGATTCCATCTTATTAATCTTTTCTAAGAGAGTTTCATTCTCTTTATAAGATTCATTCAATTTTTCCGAGAGTTCATCAATTTTTGTTTTACCAACGCTAATTGATTCTTTGATTGATGAATCAACAAAATCTCTGTCGATTCCAACCAACTCACGGATAGTATCAAGCTGTTTACGAGCATATGTGTTCGCAACAGCTTCTTCTAATTGTGTCTCTGGTAAAATTTTTTCCAGATACAAGTCCAAATAAGTGCTGACCTTTTCAACAATATTATTTGTAAAATCTTCGGCTTTTTCTGATAAAGCCTTTTTATAGAAACTAGAAATCATTTCTAATTTTTGTGTATGATTTTCTGTAATGGCTTCAACAACTTTTTGTAATTTATCAGAATGGTCGCTGTCAATAGCTTCCAATAATTTTTCTAATTTACTAGCATGATCATCATCTTGTTTTGAAAGAGCACTTTCAACTTCCAATTTTGTTCTTGATTCTACTTTTTCGTTTACAGCAGCTTCAAATGCTTCTGTGATTGCTTTTGCTGTTTCTTGATCGATTACGCTTTCATCGATTTGTTTAAGTATTTCAGAAAAATCTTTCATGTTATATATTATTATTTACCTTTCTTTGATTACAAATCATTACATTTTTTCTTTTTTAAAAACATCGGATGATTTTTCTTTTTTATCATCGCACTTTTCTTTTTTCTTCTTGTTCTTTGAAGAAACTTTTTCGTATGTTTTCTTAATCTTTTGTTTTGTTTTTTCCTCAACGATTTTTTGCAAATCTTTATTTGCATCGGAAAATTTGTCTTCACAAAGATTTGTTAAAAATTTAGAGATGAGTTTTTTTAATTCCATATAGTATTATTTATCTAATTAAATTTACAAATTAAATAGTTTTTAATTTATTAATAAAATCAATTAAACACTCTTTTAAATATTGCTTCGAATTATGCTTAGGAAGATTTGAAATCTTCTTTTCAAAATTTTCATAAAATGGTTCTAATTCACCATTGTCACTTAAAACCCATTGCTTTGATTCTAATATACCATTTACAAATGCAGTTGGAACAGATGGGTCAGCAACAACATCAATTGCTACCAATCTAAAATCAGAAACCATTCCAACGCCACTCTTATTTGGTTCTACTCTACCAAGTGCTCTCGAAGAAACTCCAAGTTTAACACCGTCCATAATAAGTGATCTAACGATCTGTCCCATTGGGGTTGAAAGGATTTTTGATGTTCCTTCAAAAATGTCGCCATTTTGTTTTAATTCTGTAACTAAATGACAAGCTCTTTCCAAATTAACTTCTGGTGAAGTTGGATGATTTAATTCACCAGTTGCTCTATTGTTTACAATCATTTCAGAAGTATAACGATTAACTTCTTCAACCATTTGTTCTAGTGGGTAGACCCTGTTGTTTCTATTTGGTTTGTTTGCCATTAAGAATGGTCCTTTTACCTTTAATGTTGATGGAGCATTCCTATTTTGCTCCTCAACCAAATATTTTAATTCGTAACAAGGTGATTCGACTAATAGATTATAAACATTGCTCATATATGATGCTAATAATTACTTACACGGTACAATATCAATTTAAATGTTTTTCATTTAAAATTATAAAAATATATCCCTTTCTTCCGCACCAATCTTTTGCTGCTGCCCATTTTGCACAATTTATTGCATATGTATAATTCTCATACAGAATAGTTTTTTGTTTTTTCTTTGCTGATATAGTTGGTGGTTTAGTTTGTCTTTCTGGTTTTACTTCTATTAATAATTTTTTTATTTCTCCATCTTTTGATTTTAGTTTTGCAACAAGATCAACAAAATATCTATGTGTTTTCCCGTCTTTAGGAGACACATAAGGTATTACAACTGATTCAGAAGACCAATTTAATACGTTTGGATTATTATCCAAATAACGAAAAGCTTTTAGTTCCAATGAACTTCTATATACTATAGCACCTCTACCAATATATTTATTTTTATTTTTTGGTTGATAAATTCCTTGTGTAAAATTTGGATTTTTTCTTGTGAATTTATTCATTAGCCAATAAAGAATCTTGTTGGAGAACGATCTACCATATCGCTCATCAATTCTTTTTCAAGCTCGTCTTTTTCTTTTTCACCTTGTCGTAACAAATCAGCAGCATTAACTGTTTGTCCTCCAAATAAATTTGTTCCAGAATATTTTCCACGAACATGTCCGATTGTTATTTTTGTCAATGCCAAAGTATAACGATATACCCAAAGTTGGGACACCAAATATTTTATTGGTTTTTGCATTTTACAGCCAATCAAACCAAAATACGTTTGTGCTTTACTTGGTTCTGGAATAATTTTTAAAATTTGTGTATCTGGATCAAATCTTAAATATGGTGTAAGTGCCAACATTTTTTCTCTTGTATCCAGCCAGTTTTTTAGTGCATACCAAGTAACTAAATCATATCCAACATTACCAAGTAAGTGTCCGAAATATGCCTGTTGAGCAATCGTGTGTTCAATTGTGAAAAGAGTATTGACACCAGAATTATTTCCTTCATTGAAAGAAAATACATCAATAACTCTTCTGTAATCATCCATGTCAAAATCAACACCACCACTTAAATTTGGCATTAAACTATCTGGATTTGAATTAAACATTTCGGGTGAAGTGTTAAACAATCTTCCAATTGGAAGACCATATCCACTGATATATAAATCTGATCTAAAAATTAAATACTCTTCTGTTTCTCCTGCAAATTTTGTAAAATATTCAATAGCAATATCAATTAATTCATAAATCTGTTCACTGCTTATTTCAATTTGAACAAGAGGCTCTCCCAAGGTTCTCCTAATTCTTTGTGCCAAGTGATCATAACTTTTAATCTGTGAATTAAAAGTAGTACTACCATGAAAAGAATTAGGTAAAACGGGTTGGGTTGGATAAGACATATATTATATTTATATGTTATTAGTATGTGGAATTAATTTACTTGCTTTCTGAACACCTTCGTTAATAACTTTTTGGTTGTTGATAATTTGTTGTAATGTTCCAGTGGTTCCAAATTCTAGAATATTTCTACCTGTTGTGATAGTATCAGAATATAATAAAACAGTTCCAGAAACATTAACTCTAGCATAGATAGTTCCAGAATATGTTACTCCTTGTACTATACTTCCATATTTAAATCTACTAATAGTTCCAGTTAATGTTTCTCCAGCATTATTGTTGGCATCTCTGTCACCTTCTGATGGATAAAATGTAAAGGATGTAATACCACCCAATATGTATTCACTGTCCAAGTTATTCGCACGTATTTTAACATCGTCTGAATATGTTGTTCCGTTTACTGCTGAAATGGCACCTGTTGATGCAAATATAATTTCTTCTGATAATCCAGATGATTTTAAAGTTAATAAATTTGAAGAACTACTGTAGTTTAATAATGTACTTGCTGTTGCATCAAGTGTTACATTTTTATTAATTGTAATTGATCCAAATGCTTTACTATAAAATGGAACATAATCAATACCAACCGGAGTAGTAGTCCAATAATTTAAATAATTGTAAATTTTTTCCGATGTATCCAAGTTTAAGTATGTTGAAACAGTTTGAGCATTTGAAGTAACAAATGTGTCCGGTGTATAATTTGGAGATATTGTAATCGTTGCTCCAACACTCGGATTAACAACAAAACTATCTTGGATGAATTGATATCCGTAATTTGCAATCTGATATGTCCATGTTCCTGTCGCATCAGATGGTAATATTATTGCACCATCTGTATTTTGATAATATTGCCTTGCCCCTGTATTATCGTAGATAGCCAAATAACCGCCTTGTAATGTAACGTTGAGAATAGTTGGAATGAAATCAGCAATTTCTGCATCAAGAGCGTTAGCAATAGTTGAATTTGTTTTCTTAATTGTAACGATACCAGAACCATCATTTTGAACGGTATCCATCGTACAATCTGTATATTCAATGGTTGTATTAGAATTTGTATTATAAGCTAATGTTCCTTCCATATATATACCAGACAAGCTAACCGGTGTTGCTTGATAGACGTTACCGTAAATGTCTATTTCTCCAATTGTTGAACCACTGGAAAGATAAATGTTACCGGTTGTCTTTAATCCAATAAAATTATTACCACTCGAAAGTAACGGAGTTTTGATTGTTAATGTACTAGATGCACTCGCATAAGCAAATCCAGTAGACGCTGAATTATCAATTACAATATTTTTAGAACCAAAATCTAATATATTACCATCTCTTGTATAAAGATCGGTATAAGCTGTTAATGATGGATTAGTAACCGACCAGTAGTTTGATGCATCATAAACATAATCGAGATTGTTGATTGTGGATATAGCTGATACTTGATTTTCTGTTAAAGTTGTTAAAGTGTTTACAGTTCTATTTGGTAATGTCTCATCAAAATTAAATCCATAATGCCTACATTTTGGATTAATAGGGTTAAATGCTAACCCATCTAAATATACTCTAGCATTCGTAGATGATGTTTGACTATATAGAGTCATTATAATGTTTCCTTCTACAGCAGGAGTTACCGTTAAATCAAATTTTTGCCAAACATCTGGCGTTGGAGAGCAACTAAAAGTGCGGGTAACTGTAGAAGTATTTACGCTGTCATTGAATGTTATATAAGGCAATGTATTTGTGCCATAAGAAGACGTATATCTTATATAACCAACAAATCTTTTTGGTATATTAATATTAGAAGATATATTTTCTTTAAAGTAATGCTCAGTATTAGTTACTAATGTTGAAATTTCATATGACGCCAATCCTCTATTTCTCATTCCATAATTTCCACTCAAATTGTAGAAACTGTTCATTCTTTCATTGACCAATGGATTTCTATTCTTAGAATATGTATTAACGACTAAATCCTTCGAACCTCTATTACCATCTTTATTATAAGAAAAAGTCACACTCGACAATGAACAGTTTCTAATTTCATGTGTACCAGAAGTTGCCGCTGAACCACCGACAATATAGTTTGCGGAGGGCACACCAAACATTTGAATAGTGCAATTATCAAAAAGATTATATTGAACAAAGCTACCAACTTGAACAAATATTGCCTGTTGATTAAAAGTGCCTAATTGTCTAAGGTGA
>Ga0315904_10000681_pt1 | contig 54464 bp, 37 predicted proteins | sample LakEriMetagenome_6_FD_203529 | JGI IMG/M metagenome (GOLD analysis project Ga0315904, IMG submission 203529) | Freshwater fungal communities from buoy surface, Lake Erie, Ohio, United States - Buoy 12 MA120 | ecosystem: Environmental > Aquatic > Freshwater > Lake | place: USA: Lake Erie, Ohio...
CGGAGTTGGCCGATGATCTGCTCCGCCGTATGCTTCTTTCCTCGTGGCATCTATCGCCCTCCCTTGGGTTGCACCACCCAGAGATTCTCTCTCTGAACGTGGCGACGTTTAAGGGGGGCAGGTCAACCTCGCACAGGGCCTGGGAGTATTGGCAGCTCCTCGCCACCGACCGAGAGCGAACCGCCGGCGGCATCCCCAGACTGCGCACGCTCTGCCCGACGCCCGAGATGCTCGCCGCCCTCGAGGCGGTCCGCTCGGTGATGTCCGATGCCCGGGCCGGCGAACTCGAGTGCCGCGGCCGGACGATCCCGCCCCACACGGTGGAGGACTGGCTGCGCAGCCGGCTCCGCGACACCGACCTCGACGCGCTCGTGATCGAAATCGAGCATGGTCCGCCCCGCAATGCGACCGTCAGCAGCGCGACCCGGACACCGCTGCGGGACGCCGTCCTCGAGCAGGTGCAACGACGGCACGTGATGCGGTTTGCCGAGCTGGTGGCCGCAACCGGCACGACGCCAGAGGCGCTCCAACGGCTCATTCCCGCCGGCGAGCCGCTGTTCGGGGTCCTCGGCGACCCGCCCGTCGTGGTCTTCGAACGGTTCGCCTGCGCGGCGATCCAGCATACCGAACCCGCACCGTGAGGCTCCGCCCGTGCCTATCGAGGTCGATGTCCGTGAGATTCGCAGGCGGCTGCTCGCCGAGGGCGTCGAACTGGCCGGCGCCGATGGCCAGTCCGCTGCGTCCGCAGGTCTGTGCAGCCTGTTTCAGGACGTGGTCGCCGGCTTCTTCTCGCCCGGGTCGCCGCTCTACGTGACGGCGGTGCTGGAAGACGTGCCGGTCGGTTCCGCCACGTGGCGAGCGGCGCTCGTCGATGCGGTCTATCGCGACGCCGTGGGCCCGATGCTCGAGCAGCAGCGGGCCACGCTGACGCAATTGCCCGAGCAGGTCGCGTCGTTCTGGGACGCCACGGTACGGCTGTGCGACTGGCTGGCCGGCCTGCTGCTCGCGGTGCACCGCACGCACGGCTCACTCGACGCCGCCCGGGACCTCGTGGATGTTGAACGGCAGCTGCGGACGGAACTCCGCGAGCCCTCCTGGGCCGACAGCGTGATCCTCGCGGGCCCGGCCGACGTGGTGCTGCGGGGCAACCATGCCACCGACTGGTGCGTCGTCATGCTGAAGACCGACGGCACGGCGTCGCAGGCTGGCGTCGGCTTGGCCGCACTCTACAACCTTTTGCTCGCCACGCCGGACACTGCTGCCGCTGAGCCACGGGTCGTGTCATTCACGCCTGAGATCGCCGAAGAGCGGGTGAAGGCTGCGGACCTCGAGGCCGCGCAGGCCCGGCTCAAGAAGGCGATCGGCCGCGTCGCGGGGGTTGAGTCGCCGGCAGCCGCCGTTCCCCCAGTCGTCGTGCCTCCGGGCCGAAAGTGGAGCCGGCTCACGTCGGAGCACCTGAAGATGCAGCAGAATCTCATGCGCGTGCTTGCCGACTACGGTCTCGACACCACGATCGAAGGACCGCCGCTCCTCGGGCCCACGTTCATCCGGTTCCTCGTGCGGCCCGCCAGCGGGGCGAAGGTGGCGCACTTCACCGGACTGATCGACGAGATCGCGCTCGGCATGAGCCTGCGGAGCCCGCCGATGATCGAGCGGTTCGGCGGCCAGATTGCCATCGACGTCGAGCGACCCGACCGCCACGTCGTCGCCTTCGACGAGCTGCGGCCGCTGCTCCCGGCGACCGATCCGCTGCAGGGCAACTCGCGGCTGCTGGTGGGCGTCGATCTCGAAGGCCGGCCGGTGTTCATCGACTTGGCCAAGCCGGAACACTGCCACGTGCTGGTGGTGGGCACCGCCGGCAGCGGCAAGAGCATCTGGCTGCGGGCCGCCATCGCCAGCCTCGTCGAGACGAACACGCCCGCCACGCTGCAGCTCGTGCTCATCGATCCCAAGCGCAACGCCTTCACGGCCTGGCGCGACTCGGAGTATCTGCGGGAGCCGATCATCTTCCCGGACGAGGTGTCGCCTGTCGCGGTGCTTCACGGGCTGATCGAGGAGATGGAGGCCCGCTACAAGCGGATGGGGGAGGCCGACGTGGACGACTTGGCCGAGCTCGTCCGCCGGGAGGGCCACACCACGCCGCGAATCGTGTGCGTCTGCGACGAGTATGCGGATCTGATCGAGCACGGCGACGACCGCAAGCAGGTGGAGATGGCGATCGCCCGGCTCGGCGCCAAGGCCCGGGCGGCTGGCATCCACCTGATCCTCGCCACGCAGACCCCACGCCGCGAGGTGGTGAGCGGCACGATCAAGGCGAATCTGCCCACGTGCGTGGGCCTGCGGGTGTCGAGCGGCGCGGAGGCCCGGATCATCGAGACGCCCGGCGCCGATCTACTGCTCGGCCACGGCGACCTGATCCTGAAGTCGATCGGCGAGCCGCAGCGGCTCCAGGGCGCACTCCTGCCGGCCGCGGGCGGCCGCGAACTCGCCGGGGCGGTAGGGGCTCTTGAAGCAACTCAGCACGCGAGCGGCGACGCGTGAAAGATGTCGCGATCGTCATGCGCCTGCACGAGCTCGTCCCGGTCGGTGGGCGGCCCGCGAGCGGGAGAAACGGGCGGTGGTTCGAGCGGTACGCCCCTGAGCCGGCCCTCGTCTCATCCAGCCAGACACGAGTCGTTGGCTAGAACACCGGGAACACAGCTAGATTACACGACCAGATTGCGGGAGGACGATCCGCTCCTGGGCTGGTCACCATCGGCATGCTGTGATTCCTCGTGGGTGCCGGGCGAACCGGACGTTGTGGGCAACATGCCAGAATCTCTGCTTGGCCTTCTCGACAAGCGTCGCACCATCGCGGGCCCCGGTTTTCATCGCTGGCTCGTGCCCCCGGCCGCGCTGTGCGTGCACCTGTGCATCGGCATGGCGTATGGGTTCTCCGTGTTCTGGCTCCCTCTCACAAGAGCTGTCGGGATCACGCAACCGGTGCCCTGTCCCCCGTCGCTCGGCCTCCTCGGCAGGCTCACCACCACCACCTACGACTGGGACAAGCCGTTGCTCGGCTGGATGTACACGCTGTTCTTTGTCTTTCTCGGCTCGAGCGCGGCGCTGTTCGGCACCTGGCTCGAGCGAGCAGGCCCCAGGAAGGCGGCCGTCGTGTCGGCGCTGTGCTGGTGTGGCGGCCTCGTCATTGCGGCGGCCGGGGTCTACTGGCATCAGCTCTGGGTCCTCTGGCTGGGCTCGGGTGTGATCGGCGGAATCGGGCTCGGGCTCGGATACATCTCGCCGGTCTCGACACTCATCAAATGGTTTCCCGATCGCCGCGGCATGGCGACGGGAATGGCCATCATGGGATTTGGCGGCGGCGCGATGGTCGGCTCGCCGCTCGCCGACACGCTGATGAAGCATTTCGCGGGGCCGGAATCGGTGGGCGTCTGGCAGACGTTCCTGGTGCTGGCGGCGGTCTACTTTGTCTTCATGATGGTTGGTGCGTTCGCCTATCGCGTTCCGCCCGACGGCTGGGCGCCCGAGGGCTGGGGCGGCGTTGGAACAAAAACCAAAGCGAGCGATCCCGGTGGGCCGGCTCCCAGGCAAAGGTCATTCTCGGTACGGGAAGCCTGCCGCACCCGCCAGTTTTGGCTGGTGTGGCTCGTGCTGTGCCTGAATGTGTCGGCAGGCATTGGCGTGATCGGCATGGCATCCCCCATGCTGCAGGAGGTTTTCGGCGGACGGTTGCTGGGCTTGGATATTCCCTTCGAGGCGCTCGATGCGGCCCAGCTCGGTCGCGTGGCGGCGATGGCCGCCGGATTCACCGGCCTGCTGAGCCTGTTCAACATCCTGGGCAGGTTCTTCTGGTCATCCCTGTCCGACTGGCTCGGCCGAAAGGCGACGTACACCATCTTCTTCCTGCTCGGGATCGCGCTCTATTCGGCCGTACCGTCCGTCGGCCACGCCGGGCAGATCGCCCTGTTCTGTGGGATTTTCTGCCTCATCATGACGATGTATGGCGGCGGTTTCGCGGCCATCCCCGCGTATCTGGCCGACCTCTTCGGCACCGGCTTCGTCGGAGCGATTCATGGCCGGCTGCTCACGGCCTGGAGCGTGGCGGGCATCCTCGGCCCGGTGCTGGTCAACTACGTGAACGAGCAGCAGCTGCGGGCCGGCGTGCCGCGGGCTGCTGCCTACGACCGGACGATGATGCTGCTCGCCGGGCTGCTGGCCGTGGGTTTCGTCTGCAACGCACTGATCAAGCCCGTGGGCCCGACCGACGTGGAGTCCGAGGCCGCCGGAGTCGCCGCGCGGCCGTCGCTCGCTCCGCTGACATCCCCCGCCGCGGTGACAGCGATGCGGCCGGTCAGTTCGCTGCTGCTCACAGGGTTTTGGCTGTTCGTCACCATCCCGATGGGATGGGGACTGTGGTCCACGATTCGGCAGGCAGCAGTCTTGTTTTGGTAAGTTCGAGAATCTCATGACCACCGACTACGACCCGATCGTCGAGCAATACCAGCGGTCCAAGCAGCAGCCGTGGCGGGCGTTCATCGAATCCTTCACGTTGATGAAGCTGGTGGGCGACCCTGCCGGGCTGACCGTCCTCGATCTGGCCTGCGGGGAGGGGTTCTACAGCCGGCTGCTCCGGCGCCGGGGCGCCGCGCGGGTGATGGGCCTGGATCTATCCGCAGGGATGATCGGACTGGCCGAGGCGCAGGAGGCCCGACAGCCTCTGGGAGTGCGCTACGCGGTGGCGGATGCCCGCGAGTTGTCCGGTGAGGACCCCGTCGATCTCGCTGTGGCCGCCTACCTGCTCAACTATGCCAAGACGCGTGTGGAACTGCAGGCGATGTGCGACGGGATCGCCCGTTCGCTCAAACCGGGTGGACGATTCGTCACGGTCAACACCAACCCCGCTTTGGCCTTCCCCAGTGCCCCCTGCTATCGGAAGTATGGGTTCGAGACCGAGGCCGTCGGGGAATGGGGTGAGGGGACCCCGATCCGGTGGACGTTTCACCTCGGCGACGGCTCCTTCACGATCGAGAACTACCACCTCAGCGTGGCCAGTCACGAGGAGGCGTTGCGGCGGGCGGGGTTCCGGGACATCCGCTGGCACCCCGCGGCCCTGTCGCCCGACGCTCCGGTGGAGCAGGACCATGACTTCTGGTCCTCGCTGCTGGAATCCCCCCCGCTGACATTCATCGAGTGTGTCAAAGCGTGAGCCCCTGGTCCGCAGGTGCTGGTTTGAAGACGACGACGTGGCCATCGGCCGTTGTGGGCCCGAATTTCCCGTCCGAGCGTGGGGCGATCACGACGTCGTCAGGTCGCCGAGCGTGCCGGTCGAGTCGCCGAAGGAGTCGGTTTCGATGCCCACGCCCTGGAGGAGCGTGAGCCAGAGGTTCGCCAGCGGCGTCTGCTTGGCTTCGAGCACGACGTGGCGGCCGTGTTTCACTCCGGCCGCTCCGCCCGTGATCACGATCGGGCAGTTGTCGAGGTAATGGATCGAGCGGATGTTCGAGCCGTAGGCGAGGCAGACGTTGTCGAGCAGACTCGACCCGTCGGCCTTGACCTGCCCCCATGGATGGCGCGACTCCGGGGCCGGGGGCCGGTACCCCAGTGAGCAGTGCGGTCGGACCGTGTTGTAGGCCTTCCGCCAACGCTCGATGAGCACCTTCGCCTCGAGCAGGGTATCGAACACCTCGCGGGCCAGGAGCTCATCCCGCAGCTCCCCATTGAAGCTCTCGATGTAGCCGTTCTCCCACGGGGATCCAGGCTCGATGGAGAGCGTCTTCACGCCGACCCGCCCGAGCCACTCCCGCACTCGTGTCGCGGTGAACTCGCTGCCGTTGTCGCTGCGGATGTGGTCCGGCACACCCTTGCGCACGAACAGGTCGCTCAGCCGTCCCAAGACGTCCTCGCTCGTCAACTTCCTCGATACGTCGATCGCCAGGCACTCCCGCGTGAACTCATCCACGATCGTCAGCATCCGGAACGCCCGGCCGTCTGCCGTCCTGTCCATCACGAAGTCGTAGCTCCAGACGTGGTTCCGGTGCGTCGGGCGTAGCCGGATGCACGACCCATCTCCAAGCCAGAGCCGCCGCCGCTTCGGCTGTTTCGCAGGCGCTTTCAGGCCCTCCTGTCGCCAGATCCGCTCCACCCGCTTGTGGTTCACCCACCAGCCTTCGGCCCGCAGAAGGGCCGTAATCCTGCGGTAGCCGTAGCGACCGTACTCGCTGGCCATCCACACGATCCGCTTCACGAACTGCGGCTCGTCATCGGCGACGCACGTCTTCCGACGCTGCGTATTCCTGGCCTGCCCAAGCGCCCTGCATGCTCCGCTGTGAACTTCTTTCCTCGTGGCATCTCGTGCCCTCCCTTGGGTTGCACCACCCATAGATTCTCTCTCTGAAAGTGGCGACGTTTAAGGGGGGGCAGGTCACCAAGCGGACAGGGGCGAGCCATTGGCAGGGCAACGCTATCGATAGAAACTGGTTCCATCAGTGGGGGCAGGTCAGTCGACACGATCCGCCGGCTGGCCGACTGCCCGAATATCGTGGGGGTGAAAGACAGCGGCGGCGACCTTGGCTGCGGGTCGAGTCGCTCCGCGGCCAGGCGCGGCAGTTGGCCAAACTGTATGACGTCGGCCGGATGCCGGGACGGATCGTCGTCGGCATCAAGACGGCACTGGCCGCGATGGGCATCTGCCAGGACGCCGTCGCCAGTTCGTTCGAGCGGTTCGGCGCCGAGCAGCAGCGCCAGGTCGCCGGGATTCTTGACGCCTTGGGGATTGATGCGACTGCCCGGCTGGCATCACATCAGTGAGAGCATTGCCTCCCGCACGTCCGGATCGATGCCCGCCATGAAGGAGCCGACCGCGTAGAGCGGATAGCTCGTCAGGGCATCGACTGTGGAATAGTTGAGAGTCGAAAACCGGACGCCCTCTGGGGAGATTTTCTTGTGGGTGTCGAGGAACAGGCGGAGGCTCTTGAGCGCTCCGCTCGCTCCACTTTTCACCTCGATGGGCACGATGCGGTGGCCCGCCGCTACGCAATAGTCGACCTCGGCGTTGCTCGCAGCCGCCTCCCGATGCCAGTAATAGAGCGCCGGCGATACGTGGGGCGTCGCATAGGCGAGCAGTTCTTGTCCGACGAAGGATTCCGCCAATTCACCCGCATTCACGAACGCATGCTCCGGATCGAGAATCCATGCCGCGCCATCGAAGCCGAGCATCGCTTGGGCGAGCCCGATGTCGAGAAATAACAGCTTGAAGCGATTGGGGGCAGCCTGCGCGCCGAGTGGCAGGCCGTTGGCCGCGGAGTGCACGACGGGCGTCACCACGCCCGCCTTGGCGAGCAGATCGACCGCCGGCTGGAGATCACGGCGCCGCCAGCTACCCGACAGCCTCGCGAAGATGAATTTCCGCCCCAGAAAACGGGGCACCTCGTTGAACACCAGTTCGACGTATTTGACCTGTGAGCGGCGGCTGTACTTGGCGAAATCCTGCCGATAGGTATCGGCCAGACGACGGTGAACCCGCCCACATCTGCGGAGGTCTTCATGCCGAATCCATTCCGCCACCGCTTCCGGCATGCCACCGACCGCGAGGAACTCACCGACCAATCGCAGTAATTCCGCATGCACGGCCTCGGCTAGCGGCACGGCAGCAGACCGAGTGACCAACTCCTCCAGTGCGGCCGTCCGGCCCTTCGCGAATGGCGAAGGTCTTGCCAACCTGTCTGGCGCCCCTCACAAGAAGGGATTTTCGCGAGGGTTCACTTCGCCACGCATGCAAGGCATGCTCGATCAGCCATTTCATTGGGTTTGGGCTGCCGCTGTTGGTCGTTTGTGAGCCATGATATTAGCGAAACCTGGCTTTTTTTCAAGGATGATACGGCTTGTTTATGGTCGGCTTTCGGCTGCGAAAACGTAAAAGGTTTCCTTCATGCAAACAGGCGACCTTCTGAGGGCGTGTGGTACCGTGACCGCACCCGAGGAGTCCCACCCATGATCAGTCGCCCCGTCACTCGCCGCACGTTCCTCGCCACCTGCGGGGCCGCGTCGGCCGCCGGCCTCGTTTCCGCGCGGGCCGCCGCCGACGAGGCTCCCTGGAAGCTCGGCATCCAGCTCTACTCTCTCCGCGGCTACCCGGTCGAGACGGCGCTCGAGCACGCCCGTGACCTCGGGTTCGAGGCCGTCGAGTTTTATCCGGGGATGCTGCCGATCGCGGTGGATGAGTCCGTGAGCCGCATGCGGGAGCGTGTCACCGGGATGGGGCTCGCCGTATCGGCCGCCTTCGTGGGCAACTTCGGCAAGGACGGAGCCGCGAACCGCCGGCTCTTCGAATACGGCAAGCTCTTGGGCACGCGGACGCTCGTGGGCGATCCGGCGCCGGACTCGTTCGACAGCCTCGACGAACTCGTCAAGGAATTCGACATGCGGGTGGCGATCCACAACCACGGCCCTGGGCATCGCTACAACAAGGCGATCGACGTCATGCGAGCCATTGAAAATCGCGACTCCCGGATCGGGGCCTGTGCCGACATCGGCCACTACATTCGCTCGGGTGAGCGGCCGGTCGAGGTCGTGCGGCTGCTCGCGGGCCGCCTCTACGGCATCCATCTCAAGGACTTCGCCGAGATGAAGGGGGACGCCAAGGGCGTGATTCTCGGCAAGGGGCACGTGGACGTGCGGCCGTTCTTCGAGGCGCTCGTGCAGGCGAAGTTTCCGGCCGATGGGGCCCTGTCGCTGGAGTACGAGGAGAATCCCAAGGATCCGCTGAACGAGATCCGCGAGTGCGTGGCCGTGGCACGGGCCGGCTTGGACGCGGTGGCGGCAGCCCCGGTCGGACGGTGAGCGTGGCCGCCATGAAGCTCGCGATGATCGTCAATCCGTTCACGGAACGGAATCTCCAGTGGGCCGCGCAGGTGGGCGTCGAGGAGATCGTGCTCACGTATCCGGGGCCGGGGCTCGAGCCGCTGCTCGCGGCGCGGCGAATGGTCGAGGCGGCAGGGATGCGGCTGGCGATCGTCGAACGCAAGATCCCGCATCTACAGATGGTGCACGGCCTGCCGGGCCGCGACGCAGAGGTGGAGCAGTTCAAGCGGCTGCTGCGCGACATGGCCGAGGCCGGGCTGACGGTGGCCTGCTACAACTGGATGCCGAGCGAAGACTGGCAGCGGACGAGTTCGACCGTGCGGGAGCGGGGCGGAGCACTCGTCACGGAGTTCAATCTCGCCGACGTCGGCCGCAACGTGACCGACGCCGACGGCGCCCCGCCGCTGCGGACGTCGGCTGAGCGGCTCTGGGACAACCTGAAGCGGTTCCTCGACGACGTGCTACCGGTGGCCGAGGCCTGCGGCGTGCGGCTCGCGCTCCACCCTGACGATCCGCCGCTCGCGGATTTCAACGGCCAGCCGCAGATCATCACGTCGAACGAGGCCCTGCAGCGGGTGGTCGAACTGGCGCCGAGTCCGGCCAACGGCATCTGCTACTGCGTCGGTTCGCTGTATCCCGCCGGTGTCGACGTGGTTGCGGGCATCCGGTCGCTCGCGAAGCACATTGTGTTCGTCCATGCCCGGAACGTCCGCGGCACGGCCCGCCACTTTACGGAGACCTGGCACGACAACGGCGCGATCGACATGCCGGCGGTGTTCCGGGCTTTGAAAGACGGGGGCTACACCGGCAGTGTGCGGCCCGATCATGCGCCGTCGATGGCCGGTGAGACGAACGAGACGCCGGGCTACGAAATGCTCGGCCGGCTCTACGCCGTCGGTTACCTCCGCGGCCTCATGCAGGCGGCGTGAGCGTGGTCGTCACCGGCATCATGCTCGGCTAACCGCGTTCCGGACACACGAACGTCGTGCTATTCTGCCGGCCTCCTCAATCACCCGTTCCCGCCTTTCCAGGAGCCGCCGCATGGCTGCCGCGCCGATTTCCGGAATCCTGTCGCCCCACATGGTGCCGCTCGATGATCACGGCCGAATCGACGAGGCGGAGCTGGCCCGCTATGTGACCTGGCTCATCGATCGGGGCGTGCACGGCCTCTATCCGAACGGCTCCACCGGTGAGTTCACGCGGTTTTCCGTGGAGGAGCGGCGGCGGATCGTGAGCGTGGTCTGCCAGGCGGCGGCGGGCCGAGTGCCCGTGGTGGCCGGGGCGGCCGAGGCGAACGTGGCCGAGACGATCCGGGCCTGCGAGCATTGCCTGGAGGCGGGGGCCCGGGCCGTGGCGATCGTCGCGCCCTTCTACTACAAGCTCTCGCCTGAGAGCGTGTATGCCTACTTCCGCGAGATCATGCGGCATGCGCCGATCGACGTCACGCTCTACAACATCCCGGCCCTGGCCTCGCCGATCGACGTGGCCACGGTGCGGCGGTTGGCCGAGGAGTTTCCGCGGGTCATTGGGATCAAGGATTCGACCGGCGACGTCTCCCACATGATCCGTCTGATCGCAGCCGTGAAGCCCGTGCGGCCCGACTTCCTGTTTCTCACCGGCTGGGATGCGGCCCTCGTGCCGATGCTGCTCGTCGGCTGCGACGGCGGGACGAACGCCACGAGCGGCGTGCTGCCGGAACTGACGCGGGCGGTGTATGACGCGGTGAAGGCGGGCGACCTCGCCCGGGCCAACGCACTCCAGCATCGCGTCACGGCCGTCTTCGACCCGCTCCTGCAAGGAGCCGATTTTCCGGAGGGTGTGCGGGTGGGCGTTGGGCTTCGCGGCTTCCGGATGGGTGTGTCGCGGCAGCCGGCGACGTCGGGGCAACTCGCCGAGCGGGAGAAGCTGGCGGAACGGCTCCGCGGTCTGCTCGCAGACTGCGGCGTACGGGCCGGGGATCCCGCGGCGGCGGCCCAAGTGTAGGCCCGTTGAGGAGTGTCCCGTTCGCCGCATAGAAGCCCCCAGGCGCGAGCCGGGGGATCGCCGACGCTCGTCAGGCCATCCCCTCGCTCGCGCTCAGGGCTTGTATGCGGGATCCCCTCGCTCGCGCTCAGGGCTTGTATGCGGGATCCCCTCGCTTGCGCTCAGGGCTTGGATGGGACCGCCGGCGGAGCAACAGGCCTACGGCCAGCGGCGACGCTATGGCTCGGACTCGAGGCGAGCGATAAGGCTGCGGACCTGGTCGAGGTCGATGCCGGGCGGCTCGTGGTCGAGCAGCCAGCGGGCGTCGGCGAGGGCCGCGGTGCGGCGGCCGAGGCGGGCCGATGTGATCATTCGCATCACACGATCGCGAGCAGAGTCGGGCTCGATCACCAGGATGGCGTCGAGGTAGAGCAGCACATCGGCCTGCTTGCCCTCGCGGACGGCGATGCCGATGAGATTGTTGAGCATCCGCGCGAGGATCGCCCGCGGACCCACGACGGCCAGGTCGGCATCCGTGAGCTCCGCGCTGGCGTCGTCCCGCTCGGCGGCGAGATCGTCGCGGGTGCGGACGGCGGCCCGGTCGAAGATGTCGAGCCAGCGTGGCTCGCCAGACTCAGGCGTGTACTGCACGAGAAAGTGCCCGGGAAACCCCACGCCGTCCACGGCGAGCCCGAGCCGCCGGGCCAGCTCCATGTAGACGACGGCGAGCGAGATGGGGATGCCCTCGCGGTCATCCAGCACCTCGTTGACATAGCTGTTGGAGCGGTTGTAGTAGTCGCCGCGGCTCCCGTGAAACCCGAGCTCGTCGAAGAGCACGCGGTTGAGCACGGCGAGCGTCGCGTCGTCATCGGCGGCCTCGGGCACTTGCCTGCGGATGTCGGCGGCGAGCCGGTCGAGTTCCTGTCGCGAGGCAGCGACGTCGAGGTCGGCATTGTCGAGCCTCGCAAGCAGCAGCGCGGCATGGAACAGGTCGATCTCGGCATCCGCCTTGCCCACGAGTCCGGCCAGTTCGTCGAGCGTCCGCCGCGTATGCACGCTCGACGCGAGGGCTTCGAGCCGAGCCGCCTGCTGCTCGAGCTCGGCCGCACGCCGCATGAGTCCCGTGCGGGCGGCGTCGCCCTCGGGAAGAAGTTTTGCGACGAGATCGTCTGAGGGTTCGCCGTCGGCAGCCGCAGCGTCACCCTGCACGGCGGCAGCCACGGCCTCGATGCGGGCCATCACGTCAGCTGCCGGCATAGCCCGAGGCAGCTCGCGACCGATCGCGAATCCACGAAAGTCCGCCTCCGTGTCGCGAAACTTCGCGAGGCCCACGCGACCGCCGGTGAGGCCGCGGTCGGTCGAGGTGAAGATCACGTCGTCGTTGACGAAGCAGGAGATCCCGTCGGCAGCGACCCGCACCCGGAGGTGATTCCATTCACCAGGCCGATATCGCGGGCTCGGCTTCTCGTCTAGGATCTTCCAGGAGAGCACGTCGGGACCATCGAACCGCGTGAGCCGCAGCCGGCCCGCCGACGGATAGAAGCCGTAGTGGCGGTCGCCGCCGTCGGCCGCAAACGCGAGCCCGGCGGCGCCCGCCTCGTCGTCGAGCTTCACCCACACGGCCACCTCGTAGGGCAGCTCCGGCGGCTCGTCCACGGCGAGGCAGAGCGACCGGCCGCCGAAGCCGGTGCCCGCGCCAGTGACCGAGATGCGGCCGGCGCGTTGCCGCCAGCGGCCGCCGCCGATCGCCGTCCACTCGGCGGGATCAAGGGCCCCGATCGTGAGCCAGCGGTCGATGGCGACGGGATTTGGGCGTTCGAGCAGGTCGCGCAGCCGGTCTACCGCAACGGCGAAGCCGAGGTTCGGCGTGACGAGCGACTTCATCGATACGACACCATGCACGCGGCCTTCCAGGTCGAGCAGCGGCCCGCCACTGTTGCCCGGCTCGACGGGCAGGGCGAGCTGGATCATGCCGATGCCGTCCATCTCGCGCATGGCCGACACGCGTCCCGCCACGACGCTCCGCTTCAGGCCGTGTGGATTGCCAACCGCCACGACCTCTTGGCCGTCGACCACCGTGCCGGGATCAGCGAGGGGCAGGGGGGTGAGGCCGCGGACGTTGATCCGCACGATCGCGAGATCGGCATCGCGGTCGGTCGCGTGCACGGCCGTGGCCTCGTGCGTGCTGCCGTCGGCGAGTTCCACGGTGATCGGTCGGGCCTCGCCGATGACATGGAGATTCGTGGCGACGAGGCCGTCCCCGACGACGAAGCCGGTGCCCAGCCCCTCGTCGCTCGCCCGCCGGCCGGTGAACCGAATCGTGACGACCGAGTCCTTGGCGGCTTTGGCGATCTCTTCGACGGAGCGCGGTTCGGCGGTAGCGCGACCGCCGCACGCCAGGGAGAGGAGCAGCACCGCGGTCGTGAGTGTCGTATGCGTGTGCATGGGCGCCGCGGAAGTAGATGAGAGGCTATGAGCGTTGATCGGGGTGCAGCCGCGACAAGAGTCTACGCGGTCGCGGGGCCGCTCCGAGCAGAAGAACGGTTTGTAGGCCCGTTGCTCCGCAACGGGCTGGCTTTTCCGGTCACGGCGTGACATGGCTACCAGTTGCCCGTCACGGAGTGACGGGCCTACGGGGGTTCAGGAGAAGATTTCTTCGATGAAGTCGTTGTAAAGTGGCCGACGTATGGCCGACTGCATCATCCATCGTGACGACCGGCTGCTGGTGCTCGAGAAGCCGTCGGGGCTCCTTGCTGTGCCGGGGCGGGGCCCCGACCTTCAGGACTGCCTCGCCGCACGGGTGCAGCGGGTCATGCCGACGGCCCTCGTCGTGCACCGGCTCGATCGTGACACGTCGGGGCTGATGCTCATGGCGCTCGATGCCGATGCTCAGCGGGAGCTGAGCCGGCAGTTCGAGGCCCGCACCGTGCGCAAGGCGTATCAGTGCATTGTCCGCGGGGTGCCCGCGGACGATGAGGGGCTGGTCGATCTGCCGATCGGCCGCGATCCGCTCCGGCCGCCGCGGTATCGGATCGACGAGACTGCTGGCCGGCCGTCGCAGACCCGCTGGCGGGTGCTCGACCGCGCGGGCGACCGCACCCGGCTGGACGTCGAGCCGATCACCGGCCGATCGCACCAGATCCGGCTCCACCTCGCCACGCTCGGCCATGCGATCCTCGGCGATCCGCTCTACGCCGACGACGAGTCGCTCGCGTTGGCCCCTCGACTGCTCCTGCACGCGACGTTCATCGCGATCGCCCATCCCGACGACGGCCGGCCTGTAGCCTGGCGGTCGAAGTGCCCCTTCTGAGAATCCACCATCGTCAGGTAGCGGCCGAGGCTATTCCCTGACAATCTGGCGAACCATGTCGCGAAGATCCCTCTTGATGGTTTCCCAGTCGAGCGGAACGAGCATGACCGGCATCGGCTCCGTCTCCGCATCGTCGAAGAAGCACAGGCCCGCGAGCAAGCGGCTGGTGTCGGTCACGCCGAACCGTCGTTGATAGCATTCAAGCATGCGTGTGAGTGGCATCCGCCGACTCAGGGCGTGGACGTCGATGAAGTCTTTCTTCGTTCCGCGTTGGGCGACAGCAAGAAGTTTCATGGCGGCAAGATCCGCGCAGGAAGCCAGCCGGCAGCCGAGGGCACGCCATTCGACGAGCGGTTCCAGCAACGGAGGGCGGAACTCGAGAAAGCTCACCTTCACCCCGCTGATCCGCCCGTGCACCGTTCGCTCCGCCAGCGTCGTGGGTTCGAGCAGGATGCCGCGGGCAGCGAGTGACTCAGGCAGATCGACTGGTTGGCCCGGAAACCGCGGGGCAAACCAGTCGAAATCGACCGACCGGCGATGGCCAAGCTGGAGAGCCACGGCCGTGCCGCCAGCGAGATGAAAGCCCAGTGCCGTCGCGACCGGCGCGAGCGACCGCAGGCAGGCCACTTGCTCGTCAGGCAATACCTCTGAATGGATCACGACGCGGCTCTTCCTTCCCAGATGCGTCGTTCGGGCGTGGCCAGCCAGGCATCCACACTCTGCTGCGGCAGGCCTACTACCGTCTCCCAGAAGCGAAGCTGAGGCCCGGAAAGCTGGCGGCCTTCATGCCGCACGATCCACTCGCGAATGGCATCGTCGCCGTAGTGTGATCGACCCCAGCGGATCGACTCCAGGGTGCCGGCCGAGAGGATCCGACCAATCACGAAGTCGCGATGCTTCTCAGCATGAAGGGTACTCGGGTCGACGTCCCAGAAGAGCGGCGCAAGGAACGTGGGCAGCAGGGAAAGCGACTCGGTTTCCATGCCCCTATCTTACCCAGGGGGCACCGTGGTGTGGCGCGGTGGCCGGGGTGTCGGCTCGTGTGATACGGTGCGGCATCTCATGGAGGTGATGGCATGCGGCGAGTGAACTGGGCGATGGGCATGATGGCCTGGGTGGCAGCGGTGGGGTTCGGGGCGGCGGCTGCGGTCGCCGAGTCGGGCGACTGGCCGCAGTTTCGTGGCGGCGCGGCCCTCGGGAAGACGGCAGTGGCGGCTGTGCCGCTCGACTGGGCGGCCGATCGGAATCTCGCCTGGCGGACGCCGATCCCGGGGAGCGGCTGGTCGCAGCCGGTCGTCGCCGGTGGCCGGATCTATGTGACGACCGCAGTGGCCGACAATGGCAAGCGGCCGAGCGGCATGAGCGGCGGCGTGATGTCGCTCTCCACCTGGGGCTGGGGCTCGGCGCCGAGCGAGCCGCTCGAGTTTCGCGTGCTCTGCCTCGAGCCGACCGACGGTCGGATCATCTGGTCGAAGACCGTGGCCCACGTGAAGCCGACGTTCGGCAAGCATGCCTCCAACACGTTCGCCACCGAGACGCCGTGCGCCGCGGCTGACGGCGTGTATGCCTTCTTCGCCGCGGTCGGCACGCTCGTGGCGCTTGATCGCGACGGCACCGAGCGGTGGCGGCGGGACCTCGGGCCGCAGCCGATCCAGAACCAGTTCGGCACGGGCTCGTCGCCGCTCTTGCACGGCGGACGGCTCTTCATCCAGCGGTACAACGAAGACCAGGGGCAACTGCTCTGTCTCGATGCCGCGACGGGTCGCGATCTGTGGACGGCCGAAGGTCCGAAGGGCACGTCGTGGAGCACGCCCTTCGTGTGGACGAATACCGGCGTCGAGGAGGTCGTGACGGCCGGGCAGGGGATGATCGTCGCCCATGGCGTGGCCGACGGCCAGGAGAGGTGGCGGTTCGGCGGCATCGATACGTCGTTCGCCTGCTCGCCGGTGGCCGATGCCGAGGCCGTCTATTTCGGGACGTCGAGCCCCGGCAGCAAGGCGCCGGCGGCGGCGATCAAGGGGGGCGGCAGCGGCGACCTCACGTTGCCCAAGGGTGAAAAGGCGAGCGATCGCGTGCCCTGGTCGCGGACGAAGTCGGGCGCGGGGATGCCGTCGCCTGTCGTCGTGGGCGAGCATCTCTATTTCTTCGACAAGATCGCCGTCTGCCTCGACAAGCGGACGGGCGAGGAAAAGTATCGCAAGCGGCTCCCGAGCGGCACGTCGGCGATCGGTTCGCCCCTCGTGGTCGGCGACCGAATCTACCTTGTGAACGAGAAGGGCAGGACCGTCGTCGTGAAGGCCGGACCGGCGTTCGAACTCCTGGCCGAATCGTCGCTCGGCGACACCGACGAGATCTTCTGGGCCACGCCGGCGGTCGCGGACACTTCGCTCTACATCCGCTCGTCCGACGCCCTCTACTGCATCCGGGAGCCACGGCCATGAAGATCGTCGTCCTCGACGGCTACACGAACAATCCGGGCGATATCTCGTGGGCTCCGATCGAGGCGGTCGGGTCGCTCACGGTGCACGATCGATCGGCGGCCGACGAGATCGTGCCGCGAGCGGCCGGCGCGGACGTCGTGCTCACCAACAAGGTCGTCGTGGGCCGGGAGACGATCGAGGCGCTGCCCGATCTCACATACATCGGCGTGCTGGCCACGGGCTACAACTGCGTCGATACGGCCGCGGCGCGAGCGCGGGGCATTCCGGTGTGCAACGTGCCGGAATACAGCACGCCGAACGTCGTGCAGGCGACGTTTGCCCTGCTGCTCGAACTGACGAATCACGTGGGGCATCATGCCCAGACCGTGCGGGCGGGCCGCTGGTCGGCCTGCCCCGATTTCTGCTATTGGGACGGCGACCTCATGGAGCTCGCTGGGCTCACGCTCGGGATCGTGGGCTACGGCCGTATCGGCCAGAGCGTGGCCGCGGTGGGGAGGGCCTTCGGAATGCGGATCCTCGCCCATCGGCGGACGCCGGGCACCGGCCCCGAGTGCGTCGATCTGGAGACGCTGTTGCGGGAGAGCGATGTCGTGAGTCTGCACTGCCCGCTGACGCCCGACACGAAGGAGATGATCGACGCAAGGCGGATCGGGCTGATGAAGCCGTCGGCGCTGCTCTTGAACACGGCCCGCGGGGCGCTCGTGAACGAGGCAGACCTGGCAGCGGCGCTGAATGTCGGGCGGCTGGCCGGTGCGGGGCTCGACGTGCTCACGGTGGAGCCGCCGCCGGCCTCGAATCCGCTGCTCACGGCGAAGAACTGCATCATCACGCCGCACGTGGCCTGGGCCACGCGAAACGCGCGGCAGCGTCTGATCGAGATCACGGCGGGGAATGTGCGGGCGTTCGCGGCGGGGACGCCGCGCAATGTGGTGAATTGAGCCACGTAGGCCCGTTGCTCCGCAACGGGCTGCCCGTCACGGAGTAACGGGCCTACGGGGCTGCCTCCTCGGCACGGGGCTCGATGACGGTCTTGCCGCGGCGGGTGGCCTGCACGGCGATCGTGCCGGCGATCGGCACCTCCTGCTGCTCGGCGACGAGCGTGGCCGTGAGCGTGAAGGGCACGGCGCTGCCGTCGTCGGCCAGTTGCCCCTGGGCGAGCAGATGGTCGAGGTAGGGCTTCACCGCGCCCCGGAGCGTCTTGTCGGTGGCGGGCCGGGAGGTGTCGCCGACGAAGTTTCGCAAGTCGCCGCCGGTGATCACGTAGCGGGAGCCGTGGGCGTCGAAGAACAGGTCGTCGAACGAAAACACCGCGGCCGTGGCCCCGATGGCCGCGTCCCGCAGGAGCAGTCGGAGCGAGCCCTTCGCCGGCGGGATGAACGAGTCGGGCACCCGGATCGTGAGGGCGTCGCACGAGGCGGCGAAGAACTCGTCCAGCTTCGCCGACTCCGCCTTCGTGCCGGCCGTCTTGGTCGTGGTGAAGGTGAGCGAGAGCGAACAGGCCGAGTCGAAGGCGAGCGTGCATGGCGCATCGCCGGCCGCGCGACGGCTGATCGGCACGAGCAGGGAGCTGCTCACGCCGTAGGGCGTGGCGAGATGCAGTTCCACGAACTCGCGGCGGCTGCAGTCGGTGGTGCAGGCATCCGGCTCGCAGGTGTCGCAGCAGGCGGGCTGGAGCGGCTGCACACCGGGCGGAATCTCGACCCGTAGGATGTCCCGGCCAAGCGGCTGGAACCGCGCCGTTCGGCCCCCGGCGATCACGCTCGTATCGTGCACCGAGAAGCCTTTGCCGATCAGGAACAGCGTGGTCGTGCCCGTTGGATCGATGCCGGGGGCGCCGTACCAGCCGATCAGCTCCGGTGCGAGGTCGGTGATCCCGGTCTGGAAGAGCTCGAAGCCGCCGGCAGTGTTTTCGTAGGGCACGCGGGCGACGAGCGTCTGCAGCGGCAGCCGCTCGGCGAGCTGATCGACCTTGCGGGCCAGCAGCGCGGCGTCGGCTTCGCGATAGAGGTGGGCGCACTGCATGCAGGCCGCCTGCTGCTGCCGCACCGCCTGCACGGCCCGCGAGAGCTGCATCGCCTGCCGCATGCTCGGGTCGGTGGCGCCGGGATGGGCGAGCCGAAACCAGGTGGCGTGAGAGTCGAGCCGAATGCAGGGCACGAACGACGGCATGACGACGATCGCGGTGCATTCCCGCTGCCCGGGCTCGAGTTGCCGCTGGGCGAGGTCGGCGTCGCTCGTGGGGCCGCAGATGGTCTCGGCGACGGCCGCCAGTCCAGACCGCGTGGGGGGCGACTGCACCCGCGGATAAAACCGCCAGCCGAACGTGTCGCTGCCGTGCGAGAAGCCGACGGCCGTTTGGTTGAGGGCAACCGTCGCCATGTCGAGTTCGGTCCGCCGGGTGTAGCGGGCGAGCGCCTGGGCGTTGAGCCGGCCGCTGGCCGCGGCGACGGCCATCGCGATCTGGGCCTCGCGGCGACGCGAGAAGGTGTCGTCCACGTTCTGCTCCTCGCGGACCGGGTCGAGGGCGAACACGCGGATCGGCCAGCGGGTGCGAACGTAGTCGTTGAAGGCCTGCCGGGCCTCGGCCGGCGGATCGGAGCCGTAGAACGGCCCTGTGCAGAAGCCGGCGGGTGCGGGCTGTCCCAGCGCCGTGGCCGACTCGCGAATGTCGGCGAGCAGCCGCTCGTTGAGGAGCGCCGACTCCACGAGGATGCCCCAGGCGAGCACCGCCGTCGTCGTGCGGCAGATCGGCCGGTGTGGCTGCCCGGTCTCGCAGCAGACTCCGGCCGGGCCGTCGGCCGGATCGGCCGGAGCGGGCAGCAACTCGATATCGTGTCCGGCGGATCCGGCACCGATCGTGCTGAAAAACCGGCCCCGCAGGGCTGCCAGTTCGGCGGTCTGCCGGCCGCGGACGAGGCCGGCGAGATTCCAGGCCGGCAGCTCGGCCCAGAGGTCGCGGCGGGCATCCACGGCGAGGAAGTCGAACGCGGCTTCGAGCTCCTCGGCCAGGTGGTTCCGCACGACGAGATAGCCGATGCACGGCTGGCTCGTGGGATGGTTGGCCAGCGCGGCATGCGTATCGCGGATCAGGATAGCGATCTGCTCGATGCCGCTGACGTCGGCGAGCTGTGAAAACGGGATCGGCAGCCGGGCCCGCCGCGTCTTCACGGCAGGGGCCGACTTCGGCGCGATCGTGGGGAGCTTGGCGGAGAGGGCCTGCATCGCCGCCATCACGCCCTGGCGGCGGGCGACGGTCGCGTCCGCCTCGGTGATCGTGGCCGCCCAGGCGAGGCATTCGGCGTCGTTGACGCACCAGGTGAGGGCGGGGGCGACGATGTCGACGAGGTCGTTGAGCACGAGGCTGCGGAACGTGGTGGGCAGCAGGTCGTCGCCGAGGATCAGCTCGGCGGTGAACGTGATCTCCGCACCGTGGCCCTTGTGCGTGTGCGAGCCGGGCGTGACCGACACCGGCACCCGCACGAGATTGAGCGAATAGCCCGGCGCGTCGGCCGAGTCGTCCCCCTCGTTCACCCGCCGCAGCTGGTTGAGATGCGCGAGGTAGCGGGAGAGCTGGTCGAGGTGGATCGTCGGCTCGAGCGACAGCGGGCCGTCGTCGAACTGGTATCCGGCCGGAGCCTGCGGAAACGCCATCGGCGCCGTCCGCGAGATCACCGCGGACTCGGCCCGGCCGCCGGTGTCGTTGCCGGAAGGGACGAGCCCCTGCACCGTATTGAACACGTTGCTGGTGCTCGTGACCTCTGGCACGGCCACCTGCTGGGCCGTGCGGCGGTTGCCCGAGGCCGACTGGAGGGCGAAGGCGAGCCCGAGATACGACTGGTCGCTGCGGCGGAGGGCGGCGGTCGTCCGCTCGGTGAACATTCCGAGCTGCCGCCGCATCTGCTCCTCGTAGTCGTAGCGATGCCGCATGAGGCGGTTCTGCCCCCAGACGTCGGGCTCCTTGGCCACGATGGAGCCGTGGACGTCGATGTGGTGGGCGAGCCAGTCGATCTGGGCGGCGATGCCGTCGATCGGCGTCTCGCTGCCGGTCGGCGGCGGCTGGCGGTGTGCGGCCTTGAAGGGCTGGGCGATCGTCTGCCAGAGCCGGCCATGCTCGCCGGCCGATGCGGGCGGTGCCGGGCAGGCAAGGGCGACGGCCGCGATCACGACGAGCCGAGACGGTGTGGGAGCCAAGCGGAGATCCTTCGTGGGAGATACGCTGTGTCGAGGGGGCAGACCCCACAACAGGATCGGTCCGGCAAACTGGCAGATTGACGAAAACAGGCCCGATCGCGGCCCCTCTCGCCAGCTTTCCCACCTTTACGCAGGAGCGAGTCGTGCAGTGCATCGTGCCCCCGTACATCGTCGAGCATATGGCCCGGTCGGAGGATCCGCGGGTGCGCGAGCGGGCGACGGTGTCGCTGGCCCATGCGGCCGCTGTGCGGGCAGCTTGGCGGAAGGTCGGGCGGTAGACGCGGGTCAGGCGCCGGCGGACGCGACGGCGGGGGCCGCGAGCACCTCCGCCGCGGGCCGTGGCATGCCGAAGAGTTCGCCCTGGAAGAGATCGACGCCGTCCTCGACGAGGCGGGCCAGCTGTTCCGCGCTCCGTGTGTATTCCGCGACAGTCGTGATGCCGCGGGCGCGGCAGAGACTCACGACGGTGCGGACGAAGTCGCGTTGCAGCGGGTCGTCGTCGATGTATCCGGTCACGAGCTGGTCGAGCTTCACGATGGCGAGCGGCAGCTGCGTGAGATATCGCAGGCGGCAGATGCCGCTGCCGAAGTCGTCGAGGGCGACCGCCACTCCTGCGGCCGCCAGACGCTCCAGACGCGGCCGTGCCACCTCCTCCGGCATCGCCACGCACCGGGACGCGATCTCCAGGATGATCCGCTCGCAGCCAGTGGGCAGCCGCCGGATGAGATCGAGAAACGAGTCGGGGAACGACTGCGAAACGAAGGTCTCGAAGCTGACGTTGACCGAGAGCGTTGCGTCGGGATGCGACTCGAGTGTCTCGAGTGCCCGCATGAGCATCATCCGGTCGAATCGTTCCAGCAGTCCGGCTGCCTTGCCCGCGGTGAAGAAATCCGCCCGCGAGGCCATGTGCCGGGTTGCGACGTCGAACCGCGCCAGAGCCTCATGGTAGACGGCCTGCCCGTCGCCATGCCGCACCACCGGCTGGAGCCACACCTCCCACGAGCCGCGGTTCATGCACGCCGTCAATTCATGGGTCTGGGCAGGGGTGAACTCGGGCGAACGGGCGACGATCGCTCGGTTGCCGCCGGCCGCACGCGCCTCGGCGGCGGCGGCCTCCGCGAGCCGTAGGGCGAGGTCATGGTCGCTGCCGATCATGTGGGCCACGCCGATCGAGGCCCGGAGGGGAAACCGCGGCGCGAACCCGGGCACATCGATGCCGCCGAGCATCTGGAGCAGTCGCTCCGCCCGGTGCAGCGACTCGTCGTTGTCGGCGTGCGACACGTATGCGACGAAGGAGTCTCCCATGAGGCGGCCGGTGAGCGCCGGATACGGGAATGACTGATTCAGCGCCGAGGCCACGCTCAGCAGCACGGCGTCGGTTTGCCAGTGACCGATGTAGCTGCTGATCGCTGCGAAATGATCCAGCGTGAGGAGGATCACGGTGAACCTGTCCGGCGAGGTTCCTTGCGTCTCGTGGGCTTCGAGCGCCAGCGAAATCGCCCACCGGCTGAGGAGCCCCGTGATCGGATCGCGATTGCCGACATGGCGACCGACGATGGGGCCCCCGGATATCACGGGCTGCGCGAGGACCGCGACCCGAGCGGCGTCGATTCGTCGCATCCCCAGGGACACGGTCTGTCGGCGTCCGCGGTCGTCGAGGAGACGCACGGTGCAGAACTGCGTGTCGCCGGCGTGGGCCTGCTCGATCGCGCGGGCGACCATGCTCCGCTCGAGCGGTTCGATGCAGGTCGCTAGTGCATCGCCGGGACGGAGACGACTCAGCGGGGCGAACGCCGCGTCGGAGGGGTGAGAGTCGCTGGACATGATGCCCTTGTCATCGACTTCGATCAGATACGGCCCGAGAAGGTGCTCGACGATGCCCGGCATGCGGGCCGCCCGGCTGGCCGCTTCGAGCACGAGCCAGCAGATGTCCTGGAGCGGCTGGCTGCTGCGAATCGTGTCGACCCAGCCGCTGGAGCCCGCCTCGCTGGGCACGACGTGTTGAGCCGAGTCGGAGACGATCAGGATCGGCACGCCGGGGAAATCGGCCTGCGTTTCGCTGACGATCGCCCGCGCGTCAGGCGGATCGACCGCGACCACGAGGGTCGCCGGAACTCCATCCGCGACCCGATGCATCTCCGACACGTCGCGGGCCTCCGACACTTCGACGGGGTGGACCGTGAGCGCCGCGACGAGGTCGATGCCCACGCCCGGCCCACAGACGCGGACGACGAGATGGGGTAACGCAGGTTCCACGGGGCACCTCGACCCGGGCAGGGGTGTGCGGGGCGGAACTCTACGCCGCGGCCCACTCCCGCGGGAAATGGCGGCCCGCGACGGCCCTGCGTCGAAGCGCGACATTTCCCTGCCATCCGCGGTGGGCGTAGGGTTCCATATGTCGTGGACGCAGCTTTTCGCCGGGGCTCTCGACACACCTCCTCGCTGGTTCTGGCTGGCGGTGTCGCTCGTGCCAGACATCGCGATGCTCGTGTGCATCGCCTGGCTCTGGCGGGCGCTCGCGCGGACCCGGCTCGAGGCACGCCGGCAGTTGGCCGAGACGACCGACACCTTGGCCCGCCGCACGGAAACACTGCGGTGGGCCACAGAACTGGCCGACGTCGGCGTCTGGTTCTGGACCTTCGCCAGCGGCGTGGTGGAGTGGAGCGACCGGGCCCGGGCGCAATTCGCTTTGCCCCCCGGCCGGCTTCCGAACACCGACTCCTTTTTCTCGGTGATTCACCCCGACGATCTGGAGCGGGTGCGCGCCGCGATCGACGCCGCGGTTGCCGGGCGTCAGGACTACCGCACCGTGTTTCGGGCCGTGCATCCGGATGGATCGCATCATTGGATCGCCGCGATGGGCCGCGCCCGCTATGCCACCGACGGCACGCCGGTCTCCATGGGGGGCGTGACGCTCGATGTCACCAGGCTGCGAGCGATCGAGAGCGAACTGCGGGGCCTGCAAGTGGCCACGAAGGAGCAGGCGACGGAACTGGATCTCGCCCGGCGGTTCCGGCTCTTCGCCGAGAATGCCTCCGACGTGGTGATGGAAACGGACAATGCTGGCCGTATTCGCTGGATCAGCCCGTCGGTCAGGCTGCGGATCGGGATCGAGCCCGCAGAGGCGATCGGCGAGCGCTTCTCGCAGTTCGTCCATCCCGGCGAGCGGGATCGCGTGCGTGCGATGGAAGACCAGGTGTCGCGGGGCACGGCCGCCGAGACGCGGCTCCGGCTACGGATCGCCGCCGGCGGCTACCAGTGGTTTTCCGTCTCCCTGCGACCTGTGTTCGACGATCAGCAGACGGTGATCGGACGCGTTGGCGGTTGGCGGGACATCCACCGCGAGGTGCAGGCCCAGGAGGTCGTCGCCGCCGAGCGGCTCCGGCTGCGAGCGACGCTCGAAGGCATGCTCGACCCGTTGGCGATCATCGAGCCAACGCGGGACGACGAGGGGCATGTCGAGGACTTCGCCTACCTCGACGTGAATCCCGCCGCTTGTTCCTGGCTCGGCATGAATCGCGACCATCTGGTGGGCACGCGGCTCCGCGAGACGTTGCCCGAGGTCGACTCGTCGGGGCTGCTGCGCGCGTTGGCGGAGTTGGCAGACACGGGCCGCCCGCTCGTGTTGGATGATTTTCCGTTCATGCTCCGCGGCGTCGGTCTGCGGCGGCTGGACGTTCGCGGGATTCAGGGCGACGGGTGGATCAGCCTCGCGTGGCGCGATGTCACCGAGCGGCATGACGCGACCGAGAAGCTCGCCGCTTCCGAGGAGCAGTTTCGCCTCCTGGCGGAGAACTCCACCGACGTCATTCTCCGGCTCGACGCGAACGACACGGTCCTCTGGATCTCTCCGTCGGTGCGACCCGTTCTCGAGTGGACGCAGGCGGAGTGCGTCGGGCGGGACGGCACGACGTTTCTCGCCACCGCCGAGACGCGGGCGCAATACGATCGCGACAAGGCCCGGGTGCTGGCGGGCCAGGCCGCCACCTCCCGCGCCCAGCTGCGTGCCGCCTCGGGCGACGTCCACTGGATGGAAGTCCGCACGTTTCCCTACCGGACGGCCGAGGGCGCCGTGACCGGCATGGTGGCCTCCATGCACGTCATCGATGCCGAGGTGCGGATGGAGCACGACCTCGAGCACCGGGCCCGCATCGACGAATTGACCGGGCTGCTCAATCGGCGGGAACTGCTGGAGCGGCTCGCCGGCATGCTGGCAGGTGGCAAGCCGGCGGTCGGTCTCCTGTGGTGCGACATCGACGGCTTCAAGGCGATCAATGATTCCCGCGGCCACGCCGCCGGCGACGCCGTGCTCGAGGCCCTTGGCGCGAGGATTCGCGGCTCCCTCGGACCGGTCGACGACATGGGCGGCCGGATGGGAGGCGACGAATTGGTCGTGGTCCTCGGCGGTATCGACGGGCTGGCCGCGGCGGTTGCACACGCCGAACAACTGCGCCGCCGGGCGGCAGAGCCGATCCCCGCCGGAGACGACCTGATCGAGGCGACGATCAGCATCGGCGTGACGCTCGCCGGGCCGGAGGAGGGGATCGACGCCCTCCTCGCCCGCGCCGACGACGCGATGTATCAGGCGAAGAACCAGGGCAAAAACCGGGTTCTCGCAATCCCGCCTCCCGTGGCCGCCACTACCGCATCGTGAGCGTGTCGGGCAGGGATTCTTCGACGTTTGGCGAGAAGCCGCTCAGGGCATGTCGGGCCATGTCTTCGAGGGGTGGGATGAGCTCGCAATGGCTGAAGACCCGCACCAGAAACCGGGGCACGGCCAGTCCCTGGGCGGAAGTGGAGAAGGGCTCTTCCGAGATGCTCAGGACTGCCTCGTCCTTGCCGTCGCCGTCGACGTCCCCCAGCACGAACGACACGTCGGTGCGGATCTCGCCCCACAGTGGCGGTCGCACCTTGTCGCCGTGGTCGCACTTTTGCAGCTTGGGAAGCAGGTCGGCCAGCCAGGCTTGTCGCTCCGTCGGGCGGCACAGCAGGTGGATCGCCGTGACGTGGGGATTCTCGAGAAATGGGCGCAGCGTTGCGTCGAAGACCTCCTGGCGGCGGAACATGCGGCAGCAGGCGTTGAACCAGCGCACCTCGCCGTACACGGTCGTGGCGAAGTCCGCAAACTCCTGCCGCATCCGCTTCGGGCCGACGAGATGGACGTCGGTGTGCTTCGTGGCCGAAGCGTTCGCGAGGTAGCGCTTGATGACGTCGAGTTTGTCGAACATCCGGTGCTCACGGGCCTCGCCCCGCAGGTCGCGAATGAGCAGCAGGGCGCAGAGCAGGAGGATGATGCCCCTGCCCACGGTCTCCGACACGAGCCCCATGAAGCTCAACAGCATCGCCACCACCGCCGCGATGATGCCGGCGACGACGTCCCAGTCGATGCGGAGCAGGAATCGCAGCGGCACGGCGGTGCACCTCGGTGGCACGGGGGTAGCATCCTGCCGTGAAACCGGCGGGCCGCGTGCGGGCGGCCCGCCCCTGGCATGCACGAAGAACCCTACGGGCGGAACGACCTCCGCGGCGACGCCGGCTGCATGGTCATGGACGAGATGGGCGGGACAGTTGCGGGAGCCTGGCGGATAGTCGGGTTGTAAGGGGCGGTGCCGGGGCGGGTTTGACGCGACAGAGCGGTTCGTCCCTTGTGGCGACTGCAGCAAACCCGACAATCAGACGGTCATCCACGGTCATGAACGGCCGTCATCTCCGGAGCCGTCCCGTGGCATCGTCCTCCGCATCCCGCCGCAGTTGGATCGACTCCATTCACTGGGAGTATCTGATCCCGATCGGCAGCGTGCATCTGCTCGCCTGCCTGGCGTTCGTGCCGTGGTGTTTCAGTTGGTCGGGCGTCGTGCTCGCGCTGGTGTTCACCAACGTGTTCGGGACGCTGGGGATCAACCTCTGCTACCACCGTCTGCTCGCCCACCGCAGCCTCGTCGTGCCCCGGTGGCTGGAGCGCACGCTCGCGACGATCGCCGTCTGCTCGCTTGAAGACACGCCGGCCCGCTGGGTGGCCACGCATCGCCTCCATCATGTGCATTCCGACGAGGATCCCGATCCCCATACGCCACGGCACGGGATCGGCTGGTCGCACGTCGGCTGGCTGTTCCGGCCGGCCCACCATCGGCGGTCGCTCGTCTTCTTCGACAAGTACGCCCGTGACATTCTCTCCGATCGCTATTACCTGTTTCTGGAAAAGCACCCCACGTCTACTCTCTGGATCTACTCGATGCATGCCGCCCTGATCGCGGCGGCCGGCGGCCTCGTGGGCTGGCTCACCGGCGGCGACCGGCAGCACGCCCTGCAGTTGGCGGCGAGCTGGCTGGTGTGGGGCGTGTTCGTCCGCACGGTGCTCGTATGGCACATCACGTGGAGCGTGAATTCGCTCACGCATCTGTTCGGCTATCGCACGTATGCCACCGGCGAGGATAGCCGCAACAACTGGCTCGTGGGCCTGGTCGCGATGGGCGAGGGCTGGCACAACAACCACCACCACGACCCGGCCAGCGCCAGCGTGCAGCACCGCTGGTGGGAGATCGACGTGACGTACTACCTGATCCTGCTTTTGGAGCGGGCCGGTCTGGCCACGAACGTGATCCGCCCCCGCCACCTGCGGCGCGCCGCCCGATCGTAGGGTCGCCGCGAAGCGATGGAGGTGCAGGCTGGCAGTCTGCACACGGTGGTACCGCCAAACCGTACGGCAGTGGCCGGATGGGGCGACAGGCCGGATTTCACAGAGTGCCACTCTGTGGCTACGCAGTGGGCTGTGAGCCGTCCACGAGGGCGATGAGCCGCTCGGCGAGTTCGCTCGACGAGCGGGCCTGGGCGGTCAACTCGTTGGTGGCGACCGCCGTCTCGACGGCGGCCGATGCGTTCGACGTGGTCACGTCGCCGATCTCCGTCATCGCCCGGGCGATCGCCGTCATGCCGTCGGCCTGCTCCACCGCCGCAGCCACGAGCTGCGCGAGCCGGGCATCGAGATCCCGGTTGTGGGCGAGGATCCGCCCGAACCGCTCCGCCACCGCCGCCCCCACCGCCTCCGCCTCGCGACTGGCCGTCTGCGATCGTTCGATCAGGCCGCCACTCTCGCTCGTCGCCGCGGCACACCGCTTCGAAAGGCTGCGGACCTCGTCGGCCACCACGGCGAAGCCGGCCCCGTGCGTGCCGGCGCGGGCCGCTTCGACCGCCGCGTTGAGTGCGAGGAGGTTCGTCTGGAACGCGATCTCGTCGATCGTCTTGATGATCTGGGCCACCTGGTCGGCCGCCGACCGCGACGCCGTGAGCGAGCCCCGCATCCGCTCCATGTCGGCCGTGCCGGTTTCCGCCTCGGTGCGGGCCGAGGCCGCCAGCGTCGCCGCCGACTGGGCCTGCGACCGGCTGCCGGACGCCACGGCGAGCAGCCGATTCGTCAACTCGCCGGTGCGCTCGACGGCCGTGGCCTGCTGCTGGGCGCCCGTCGAGAGCGATTCCCCCTCCGACGCCAGCTGATCCACCGCGGTGGCCGTGGTATGGGCATAGGCATGCACGGCGGTCGAGACCTCCCGCAGATCCCCCGCGAGGCGGCGGGCCGTCCACCAGAGCACGCCCGCCAGCACGGCGAGCAGGCCGGCACCGGCTGCCATCATTTGGAGTGTTTCGGTGTTGGCGGTGCGCATCACCGCCGCCTGAGGCACGGCGAGCACGAGTTGCCAAGGGCGGTCGATGCCCCGCACGATCACCGGCACCGATACGAAATACGCCGGTGCGTCGAGCACACTCGAGTGAACCTGGTCCACGGTCGGTCGGTCGGTTCGTGCCCCCTGAACGAACGTCGCGAGTGAGGCGTCGGCCGTCGCGAGCTTCGTGCCGAGCATCGCATGGTCGGGATGCGCAACAACGACGCCCTCGGCGGAGAGTAGGATCGCGTAGCCGCCATCGTAGGGACGAATGCCACCCACGAGATCGGTGAGCGTCTGCAGGTCGAAGTCGAGGCCGGCCACTCCGACGACCTGTTCATCGACCACCATTGGGCAGACGAGCGACGTGATCAACAACGTCTTGCCCGCGACCGGATAGAGATAGGGCTCGATCCAGGCGTCGCGGCGAGTCTGCTTCGGGATCAGGATATAGTCGCCCGGGCCGGGGGTGTCGTAATCGACGAGCGGTTCGACGATGAGCTTTCCCGACCCGCGGTTCCAGTACGGCAGGAACTGGCCGGTGGCGTCGTGGCCGACCGTTCCGGCGAACTGCGCATCGCGGCCGTCGAAGATGTTTGGCTCCCAGTACGTATAGAGGGCCAGCACTTCCTCTTCGACGGCCAGCGTCTCGCGGATCATGGCGCTGACCTCCTCGCGGTCGAGTGGCATGCCCCGGCGCTTGAGGCCGACGAGATGGGCGGCCATTGTGCGGGGGATCTGGAACGACCGCTCGATGAAGGCCGAGACCTCGCCGGCATACATCTGGCCGACCTCGCCTGCCTGGGTCTCCGCCGCCAGGACGGCCTGCCGCCGCGAGTTGAGCAGGATCCAGCTGAAGACGACTGCATAGAGCAGAAGCGTGGCGAGCAGAACGGGGACGAGGAGGCGGAACTTGAGGCTATACATTTGTCTGGATCGTCGGGCTGGTGAGCTATCCAGACCTGACTGTACCTTCGGTATTCGGCCCTTGCTCTGTCCTTAGGGGGACGCGGGCCTGTCCGGCCGCCTGCGTTGAGTCGATACACGCATCGCGCCTGGTTTCAACCAAGGCCTGAATGGATCACGTCCCCCGGGCTGCTGTTATTCCTCTACCGTCGCATGCGGCGGCGCAGCCAGGCGGTTGCGACGAGGCCAGCCGTGGCGGCCAGCACGACCGTCGACGGCTCGGGTACGGGCACGGCGAAGTTGAATCCGAGACTGTTCGTGGCGGAGCCCATGTCGATCGTGTATTCCAGACTGCTGATCGGCTGTGACGACTGCAGCGTGACGACGGGATTCGTGAATCCGAACGGCGTCCCGCTGAGGAGCAGTCCGGAGTAGCCAGCCTCGGCATTCCACGTTGTGTTGACGCTCGCCCCGCTCGTCGAGCCGCCATTCCACTTCGTGAAGGTCAGGTCGCCGAACGGAATCAGGCCGGCCCCGTTGTAGGCCTTGACGAAGATCTTCTCGCCGTATTCCACGTCCGTGAATACGAGGAAAGCATTCGTCTGCAGCGGGCTGGCGAACGCGCTCGTCAGCGTGATGACCGGTGTTGCCCCGGTGCCACTGTCGGTGATGCCGAAAAAGTTCCGCGTGCCTGTGATCCAGTCGGGATTGTTATAGGGAGCCGAGCCGGAATAGGTGACGGTGCGTGTCGTGAGTGACAGCCCCGTGTTGAGGGTCGTCGTTCGCGTCATGGCGATCGGCCCATCGGCGGCGGGAAACGCGAACTGCGTCGGCGTCGTGCCGCTGGGAAACCCGGAGATCCTAAATCCGGACGTGCTGGCATACTCATACGTGTCGGCGAAGACAGCGCAGGTCGTGGTCAGTGCGAGACAGACCGAGGCGGCGAAGCGGCGGTTCATGCGGGGGCTCCGGGAATGGGCATTGGCTCAAAGCCTAGTGATGTCTCCAGCCGGCCGCAAACAGGCTTCACCCGCTGGGACACCGGTAGAGTCGACGCGTAAAATAGAAACGATCCAGGTCTCGAGTCTTGTGGGAGACCGCACCATGCCCGCGAATCACTCGCTCGTCGATGCGGCCGTGGCCCTCGCGGCCGAGCTCCAGCGGGAGGCCGTGACGCTGCAATCCGCGGCCGAGCGGCGGCAGCAGGCCGAGCTCGACCGGATGCTGACGAACCCGTCCGACAAGGCGACGCTCGTCGAACTCACCGACCAGGCGTTCCGGTCGCAGGCGGCCGCCCGCACCGCCGAGCAGTTTACCCACATCCTCGACGTGCAGGGGATCCCGCGGTTCTTCAGCCCGCTCGACCAGGCGCTCCTGCTCGGCTTCCAGACGTTCGGAGACTGGCTCCCGTCGGTGACGGTGCCGCTCGTGAAATCCCACCTCCGGCACGAGACGGCCAACGTCGTCCTGCCCGCCGAACCCGAGCTGCTCCACGAGCATCTCGCGGCCCGCCGCCGGCAGGGCCTGCGGATGAACGTCAACTTCCTCGGCGAGGCGCTGCTCGGCGAGGCCGAGGCGCGGCAGCGGCTGGAGAAGTATCTGGCGGCGCTCCAGTCACCGGACATCGAGGTGTTGTCGGTGAAGATCTCGACGCTCGACTCGCAGATCCTGCCGATCGCCCGCGGGCACACGCTCGCCCGGCTCTGCGACCGGCTGGAGTTGCTCTACCGTGCCGCCGCCCGGGGGCACGCGTTCGTGTACCTCGACATGGAGGAGTATCGCGACCTGTCGCTGACCGCCGAGGCCTTCATGCGGACGCTCGCCCGGCCCGGACTCGAGCAGGTGCGGGCCGGGATCGCCCTGCAGGCCTACATTCCCGACTCGTTCCGCTGGCAGCGACGGATCACCGACTGGGCCCGGGAGCGGGTGGCGCGGGGCGGATCGCCCGTGACGATCCGCATCGTGAAGGGGGCCAACATGGAGATGGAGCGGATCGACGCCGCCCTCCACGACTGGCCGCAGTCGCCGTTTCGCACGAAGGCCGAGACCGACGCCAACTACAAGCGGATGCTCGGCCATGCCCTCGACGCCGAGCATCTCGCCGCCGTGCACGTGGGCATCGCGTCGCACAACCTCTTCGACGTCGCCTACGGCCTGGTGCTCGCGGCCGCTCGCGGGGCGGGCGACCGCGTGCAGTTCGAGATGCTCGAAGGCATGGCCAACCATCAGCGGCGGGCCCTGCTCGGCCACACGCAACGGCTCCTGCTGTATGCCCCGGCCTGCCGCAAGGAGGAGTTTCTGAATGCGATCGGCTACCTGATCCGGCGGCTCGACGAGAACACCGGCCCCGAGAACTTCCTGGGCCATGCCTTCCGGCTCACCGTGGGCAGCGCCGACTGGCAACTGCTGGAGCGGGGCTTCCGGGAGTCGTTTACGACGCCCGTGTCGGATGCGCCGCAGCGGACGCAGGATCGACGCACGGAGACGTTTCCGGAGCCACGGCCGGAACGGCCGTGGCAGGAGTTCGAGAACGAGCCCGACACCGACTGGGCGCTCGAGCAGAACTCGGCCTGGGCCAGCGAGATCGTGGGCGGCAACCCGGACGATTTCGCCGAGCTGGTCGTGCCCGTGGTGGTGGCCGGCCGTGACGTGCCGGGGCTGGAGACGCGCGTCTGCCACGATCCGTCGCGGCCGCAGGCCGTGCTCTGCCGACACGCCGTGGCGACAGGGCGGGAGGTGGACGAGGCCGTGGCCTGTGCCGCGGCCGATCCCGACGGCTGGCGATCGCGATCGCTCGACGACCGCAGTGCCGTGCTCGGGCGGGTGGCGCAGGAGCTGCGGCGGGCGCGCGGCCGGCTGCTCCGCGTGGCGCTGCTCGACGGCGGCAAGCTGCTCACGGAGGCCGACCCCGAGGTGTCGGAGGCGGTCGACTTCGTCGATCTCTATCGGGCGACCGCCCGGTCGTTCCACGAGCTGCCGGGCGTCGAGGCGCATGGCTGCGGCGTCGTCGTGGTCGTGCCCCCGTGGAACTTTCCGATTGCGATTCCCTGTGGAGGCATCGCGGCCGCGCTCGCCGCGGGCAACACCGTGATCATCAAGCCCGCGTCCGACGCGGTGCTCACGGCGTGGGAACTCTGCCAGTGCTTCTGGCGGGCCGGCGTGTCGCGGCGGGTGCTTCAGTTTTTGCCCTGTCCGGGCGCCGGGCCCGGGGCGCGGCTCGTGGCGCACGCCGACGTGTCGGCCGTGATCCTCACCGGCGGCACCGACACGGCCCTGGCGATGCTGGCCGCGAAGCCCGAGTTGCGGCTCTCCGCCGAGACCGGCGGCAAGAACGCCACGATCGTGACGGCGATGAGCGACCGCGAACTGGCGATCAAGCACGTGGTGCATGCGGCCTTCAGCCACGGCGGCCAGAAATGCTCGGCCACGTCGCTCCTGCTCCTCGAAGCCGAGGTCTACGACGACCCCGCCTTCAAGCGGATGCTCTGCGATGCCGTCGAGAGCCTGCACGTCGGCTCGGCCCATGACCTGCACGCGCGGGTGGGGCCGCTCATCCGGCCGCCGGGTAGGCCGCTCGAGGAGGCGCTCAAGACGCTCGAGCCGGGCGAGACCTGGGCCGTGCTGCCGCGGCGGGTGGGCGACAATCCCAACCTTTGGTCGCCGGGCGTGAAGTATGGCGTGACGCCCGGGAGCCCGACGCACCGGACCGAGTTCTTCGGGCCGCTGCTCGGTGTGATGCGGTTCGAGCGGCTCGCCGACGCGATCGAGATCGTCAACGCCACGGGCTACGGGCTCACGAGCGCGATCCACAGCCTCGACGACCGCGAGATCGAGCAATGGAAACGCGGCATCCGGGCGGGCAACCTCTATGTCAATCGAGGCACGACCGGCGCGATCGTGCTCCGGCAGCCGTTCGGCGGCATGGGCAAGTCGGCGGTCGGGCCGGGGCTCAAGGCCGGCGGGCCGAACTACGTGGCGGCGTTCATGGACTTCCGCGATGCCGCCGGCGAGGCTCCGGCCGCCATGCATGGCATCGCCGACGCGGACCTCGCGGCACTCGTCGCGCAGCTGCCTGCCGATGCGGACGGGCTGCGGCTGCGGAGGGCGATCGCCGGCTATGACGCCGCCTGGGCCGACGAGTATTCGCGGGAACACGACCACTTTCGGCTCTTGGGCCAGGACAACATCCGCCGCTTCCTGCCCTTTTCCGTGGTCTGCGTGCGGGTCACGCCGCAGGACGCGTGGAGCGACATCGTGGCCCGGGTGGCCGCCGCACGGGTGACCGGCGCTCGGGTGCTCGCGTCATTCGCGCCGGGGTGCCCACGCGAGTGGCACGACAGGCTCGACGAGGTGACGCACGCCTGGGCCGCGGGCATCGAGTTGGTGGAGGAGTCCGATGCGGCGGTCGCGTTGCTCGTGGCCCGGTCGGACGTCCGTGTCCGGTACGGCGGCCGGGATCGGGTGCCCGCGGAGGTACGGCGGGCGGCGGCGGCGGCCGGCCAGTGGATCGCCGACGTGCCGGTCGTGGCCGCGGGCCGCATCGAGCTGCTCTGGTATCTGCGCGAGCAGAGCATCTCTTTCGACTACCACCGCTACGGCAACCTCGGCCGCCGCGTGGGCGAACCGCGGCGACCTCTTGTGGTGTGAGGTCGGGGTTGCCCACGCCCCGTCGCCGGACGCTCTCTACGAACATCCTGTTCTTCGCTCGCTCGGATGCCGCCGTCGCTACGCCATCCTGGCTGCGCTTGGCGGCATACGCCGGCTCCCGGGGCGTGGGCAACCCCTCACGGCGTATTGGTGCGCAACAGTGGACGCGTTCTCGCGGCCACGGATAATGCCGCGATGCACTCCGCTCCTGCCGGTGAACCCCATGGCCACAATCCGCATGCTGGCAGCCTGTGGCGGCTGACGCTCTGCGCCCTCGGGATCGTGTTTGGCGACATCGGCACGAGCCCGCTCTACACGCTCAAGGAATGCCTGCTCGTGGCGGGCCACGATCGGCCCGTCGAGCAGGCCGACCTGTTCGGCATCCTGTCGCTCATGTTCTGGGCGCTCGTCATGGTCGTGACCGTGAAATACGTCGCGTTCGTGATGCGGGCCGATCACGACGGGGAAGGGGGCATCCTCGCGCTCTTGGCTCTCGTGCCGGAACGCTACCGCAGCGGGCCGCGGGGCATCGGCGGCGTGTCGGGGATGACGCTTCTCGCCGTGATCGGCGCGGCCCTGCTCTACGGCGACGGCGTGATCACGCCGGCCATTTCGGTGTTGAGCGCCGTCGAGGGGCTCGCCGTCGCGAGCCCGGCGCTCGAGCCGGGCGTGGTGCCGATCACATGCCTGATCCTGCTCGGCCTGTTCGCGATCCAGAAACAGGGCACGGGCCGCGTCGGTGGACTCTTCGGTCCGATCATGCTCGTCTGGTTTCTCACGATCGCCGGTCTCGGGTTGTGGCAGATCCTTCAGCGGCCCGACGTGCTGTGGGCCATCTTGCCGGGCCATGGCGTCGAGTTCTTCCAGCGCCACGGGCTGCACGGCCTGCTCATCCTCGGCTCAGTGGTGCTCGTCGTCACTGGTGGCGAGGCGCTGTATGCCGACATGGGCCACTTCGGCCTCGTGCCGATCCGGCGGGCCTGGCTCGGGCTCGTGCTCCCCTCGCTCGTGCTCGCCTATTTGGGACAGGGGGCGCTCGTGCTTCGTGATCCGACCGCGGCCGCGAACCCCTTCTATGCGCTCGTGCCGGCCGGCCCCGCCACCTACGCCCTCGTCGTGCTCGCGAGCCTGGCCACGATCATCGCCTCGCAGGCGCTGATCTCCGGCGCCTTTTCGCTCACGCGGCAGGCGATGCTGCTCGGCTTCTTGCCGCGGGTGACGATCCGCCACACGGCTTCGGAGAGCGAGGGGCAGATCTACATTCCGGAGGTGAACGTGTTGCTCGGGGTGGGCTGCCTCGCCCTCGTGCTGACGTTCCGCGAATCAGTGAAGCTGGCCGCTGCCTATGGACTGGCCGTCTCCGGCACGATGGTGGTGACCACGATCCTCTACTACCTCGTGATTCGCCACACCTGGGCCTGGGGGCGGCTGTCGTCGCTCGCGGTGCTGGTGCTTTTTCTGTCGTTCGACATTCCGTTTCTCATCGCCAACCTGTTCAAGTTCTTCGACGGCGGCTATATCCCGATGCTGATCGGTGCGGGGTTGATCGCGGCGATGCTGATCTGGAGCCGAGGTCGCACCGCCGTGATTCAGCGGTATTCCACCCAGTTCGGCCCGTTCGAGACGGAGTGGGCCCGGCTCGCGCCGCGGGTCGCGGCCCGCGTGCCCGGCACGGGCATATTTCTGGCCACCAGCCGCGATCATCTGCCGCCCGTGCTCGTTCACCAGATCGACCGCACGGGTACGCTCCACGAGACGGTGGTGCTGCTGACGGTGACCGACGAGCCGGTGCCGGAGCTTCCCGATGCAGGCCGGGCGACGGTCGAGCGGCTCGGCGACGGCTGTGTTTGGATCACACTGCGGTTTGGATACATGGAGCAGCCGCTGCTCCTGCCCTGCCTGCGGCAGATTGCGGCGGCCGAGCGGCTTCCGATCGACCTCGAGACGGCCACGTTCTTCATCGGCCATGCCACCGTCGTGGCCGACCATGCAGGGCAGCTCTCGTTCATCCCCGAGGCGATCTTCGCCTACCTCAAGCGGAATGCCGTTCGTGAGGAGCAGCGATACGGCCTGCCGGCGGCCCAGGTCATGGATATCGGCGAGCAGATCTCGATCTGAAGCCGGATCTGGCGTCTCGTGCATGGCGGGCCTCCGGTGAAAACCCGCTGAGGTGCCGCCTGGCCCGTTGCGGGTTGACGGTGGGCACGGTCCAGAAAGAATTGAAGAGTTCCAGCCCCTGCTCCCCCTCCGGATGTCCCTGCATGGCTCGCACCCGCGTCGGTCTGTGGCTCATCGGTGCCAAGGGGGGCGTCGCGACGACGATGATGACGGGCCTTGCGGCGCTCCAGCGCGGGGCCATCGAGCCTGTCGGCCTCGTCACGGCGCTCGAGCCCTTCGCGAGCCTCGGCCTCGTCGATTTCGCCGACATCGTCGTGGGCGGCCACGACATCCGCGCCGGTCGGCTGGGCGACGAGGCCCGACGGATGTGGAGCGAGAGCCGGGCGATCACGCCGGACTTGCTCGACGGAGCGGCCGACTTCTTCGCGGAGGTCGAGAAGCGGCTCCGGCCCGGCACAGTCGTTGCCTCCGGGGACAAGATCAAGAGCTTCGCTGACGCGGCCGGCGTCGTGGCTGTCGAGACGCCACGACAGGCGATCGCCCGGGTCCGCAAGGACATCGAGGAGTTCGCGGCCGCCGAGCGACTGGCGCACGTGGTGGTGGTGAACGTGTCTTCCACGGAGCCGCCGCCAGGCCGGCCGATCCCGAGCGACTTCGCCGAGGTGGAGCCGCTGCTCGACGATGCGGCGGCCTGCCCGCTGCCGGGAAGCAGCCTCTACTTCCTCGCCGCCGCCGAGGCCGGGGCGTCGTACGTTAACTTCACGCCCTCGGCCGGCGCCACGCCCGCCTGCCTCCAGCAGGTGGCCCGCGAGAAGCGAATCGCCCACGCCGGCTGCGACGGCAAGACTGGCGAGACGCTGCTCAAGAGCGTGCTCGCGCCGATGTTCGCGGCCCGCCACCTGGAGGTGATGAGCTGGGTGGGTCACAACATCTTCGGCAACATGGACGGCAAGGTGCTCGACGACCCGCGAAACAAGGCCGCGAAGGTGAAGAGCAAGGATCACCTGCTCGCCAGCATCCTCGGCTATCCGCCGCAGACCCACGTGTCGATCGAATACATCGAGAGCCTGGGCGACTGGAAGACGGCCTGGGATCACGTCCACTTCAAGGGCTTCCTGGGCACGCCGATGGTGCTGCAGTTCACCTGGCAGGGCTGCGATTCGATCCTCGCCGCGCCGCTGGTGCTCGACCTGGTGCGGCTCGTCGAACGGGCCCGCCGGGCCGGCGAATATGGCGCGCTCGACTGGCTGGCCTGCTTTTTCAAGAGTCCGATCGGCGTGAGCGAGCAGGACTTCGGCAAGCAGGTGGCGATGCTCGACGCCTGGGCCGCGCGGCTCGGGGCGGCCTGACGCCCGCGGGAGCGGTTTCGAAACAGGAAGCGGAGGCCCACGAGATGCGGCTGGCGAGGCGTGGTCTCTTGGCCGCGGTGGTCGCGGCGTGCTGCGGCGCGGCGGCGGCCGCCGACCCGCCCCGGCCCAATGTCCTGCTCATCGTCTCCGACGACCAGCATTGGCAGGATTACGGCTTCGCCGGCCATGAGCACCTGCGGACGCCACATCTCGATCGGCTCGCGCGGGAGAGCCTCGTCTTCCGCCGCGGCTACGTGACGAGCAGCCTGTGCTGCCCGAGCCTGGCCTCGATCATCACGGGCCGCTACCCGCACGAACACCGGATCGTGGGCAACGATCCGCCGCTGCCGCCGGGCACCACGCGAGGCGACGCGGTCGGGCAGGCCGCCTTCGCCGCGGGTCGCGAGCGGATGAACGCACACCTCGCCGCGTGGCCCACGCTGCCCCAGGTGCTCGGCGGTGCCGGATACCGGAGCCTGCAGACGGGCAAGTGGTGGCAGGGAGACTTCGCCCGCGGCGGCTTCACCGAGGGGATGACGAAGGGGGGCCGCCACGGCGACGCCGGACTCGCGATCGGTCGCTCGACGCTGGAGCCGATCAAGGACTTCATGGCCCGCTGCCGCGAACAGTCGCGGCCCTTCTTCGTGTGGTATGCGCCCATGTTGCCCCACACGCCCCACGACCCGCCCGAGGAGCTCGTCGCCCACTACCGGTCACGGACCGACAGCGTCCACCAGGCCCGCTACTGGGCCAACGTCGAGCGGTTTGATCGCACGGTCGGCGAGCTGCTCGACCACCTCGACCATGCGGGTCTCGCCCGCGACACGCTCGTCGTCTACGTCACCGACAACGGGTGGATCCAGTCCCCGACCTCTCCGCGATTCGCCCCCCGGTCGAAGCTCTCCCCGTATGACGGCGGGCTGCGGACGCCGATCATGCTGCGTCGGCCGGGCACGATCCGGCCGCGTGAGAGTGCGGGCCTGGCCAGCGCGATCGACATCGTTCCCACGGTGCTGGCCGCCTGTGGACTCGAGCCGGCGGCGGACCTGCCCGGCGTGAACCTGCTCGACGACGCGGCGGTCGCGGCGCGGAAGCAGGTCTTCGGCGCGTGCTTCTCGCACGAGATCGTCGATCTCGACAAGCCCGCGCGGAGCCTGCTCTGGCGGTGGACCGTGTCGGTGGACGATCCCCATGGCCCGGCCTGGAAGCTCGTCGTTCCGGCCGATCGCCCACTGCCGCAGGCCGAGGCTCGAAACGTGGACCCCGAGTCGCGTCGCCGCCACGAGGCGGGCGCGGCGGAGCTCTTCGACGTGGCCGCCGACCCCGGCGAGTCGCGGGACCTCGCCGCTGCGCATCCCGACGTCGTGCGCGACCTGCGGAAGCGGCTCGACGAGTGGTGGTGCCCCGTCGCAACGCCGCCCAACCTGCTCGTCTTCCTGGCCGACGATCTGGGCTGGAGAGATCTGGGCTGTACCGGCAGCACCTTCTACCGCACGCCGGCGATCGACCGGCTCGCGGCCGACGGCATGCGGTTCACGCGGGCCTACGCATCGTGCCCCGTCTGCTCGCCCACCCGCGCGGCGCTCGTCACCGGCCGGCATCCGGTGCGCGTGGGGATCACGAACTTCATCGGCCGCAAGGCCGGAACCGAGCGGCGTGGGAGGCTTTTGCCGGCCGAGTATGTTCGGGCGCTGCCCGACGACGAGGTCACCGTCGCGGAGCTGCTGCGGGACGTCGGCTTCGGCACCGGCGTCTTCGGCAAATGGCACCTCGGCCCGCCGGCCGACATTCCGCTGCACGGTTTCGACGTGGCCGCATGCACGACCGTCGGCCCGGGCACCGGCCCGGCCGATGATCCGCACCATGCGCGGGCGATCGCGGCCGCGGCTGCGGACTTCATCGCTGCGGCCGGCCCGCGGCCCTTCTTCTGCTACGTGCCGCTCCACTCGGTGCACGTGCCGCTCGCATCCCGCGCGGATCTCGTGGCCGAGGAGAAGGCCCGCGCGGCGAGGCTGCCGCCGTTGGCCGGTCCCCGGGAGGTGCCGGAAGGCGATCGCACCGCCCGCGGCGTGCAGGACCTGCCCGTCTATGCGGCCATGATCCGCGAGATGGACGAGACCGTCGCGGCCGTGCTCGCGGCCCTGGACGCTGCGGGCCAGCGGGAATCGACGCTCGTGGTGTTCACGAGCGACAACGGCGGCCTCGCGACCGCCGAAGGCTCGCCGACGTCGAATCTGCCGCTCCGCGCGGGCAAGGGCTATCTCTACGAGGGGGGCATCCGCGTGCCGCTGATCGTCCGCTGGCCGGGGGTGGTGATGCCGGGCACGACGAACGACGTGCCGGTGTCCACGCTCGACCTGGCCGCGACGCTGATCGACGCGGGCGGCGGTCGCATCGCGGCCGACACCCGGCTCGACGGCGCGAGCCTCGTGCCGCTGCTCTCGGGCATCGGGCCGCCGCCGTCCAGGGACCTCGTCTGGCACTACCCGCATTACTCCAATCAAGGCGGTCGGCCGGCCGGCGCCCTGCTCGCCGGCGACGGGCCGGCGCCCGGCAGTGAAAAAATCCTCGAGCACTTCGAGGACGGCCGCGTCGAGTTCTTCGACCTCGCTGCCGATCCCGGCGAATCACGGGATCTGGCGGCGGAGCGGCCGGAACGGGTGGCCGAACTCCGGGGCCGCCTGCACGCCTGGCGGGACCGGATGGGGGCGAGCATGCCGCGACCCGACCCCGAACCGGACCGGGGCCGATGAGGCGGTCCGACTACCGCTCGGCTCGCGCCTCGGGTTTCACGTCTCGCGTCAGGTGTCGCTCGGGCGACAGGAACCCGATCGGCCGCGGGGTCGATTCCGTGAGGGCGAGATCGGCGAGGATTTCGCCGACGACGCTCGCGAATTTGAAGCCGTGGCCGGAGAAGCCGGCCGCGATGGCGACCTGCGGATGCTCGGGATGGAGGCCGAGCACGAAGTGGGAATCGGGCGACATCGTATAGAGGCAAGTGGCGTGGGCTCGGCGGTCGCGGCCGAGAGCCGGCAGGTACGCCGCGATCCAGGACTCGATGCGGGATTCCTCTGCGGGATCGATCCCGCGATCGACGGCGAGCGGATCGGTCACCACGCGGCCCCCGGTGTGTTCCGCCAGCTTGACGCCGCGGTCATCGAGTCGCGGAAAGCCGTAGAAGAAGCCTGCCGGCGTGTCGAAGGCGAAGCAGGGGAGCGTGCCCGGCCCGAAGCCCGAGGCTGCGGCGGCCGGCGGACCATACCAAAAGAGCGATTTCCGCAGCACGACGAACGGGAGCCGTGGCAGTTGCAGCAGATCCGACGCCCAGGCGCCGGGACAGAGCACGAGCCGCGCGGCCGCGAAGCCCCCGGCATCGGTGTCGACGACGATGTCTCGGCCCGCCGACCGCCAGCCGTGAACGGTGACGCCCGCGCGGAGGTCGGCCCCGCAGGCGACGGCCTGCTCCGCATGGGCCCGCACGCAGTCCTCGACGAAGAGATAGCCGCCCCGGGGCTCGAAGACCACCTGCCAATCGTGAGGAATGCGGAATGCCGGCCAGCGGCGCTCGGCGGCTGCGGCCGCGAGCATTTCGACGGCCAGGCCGTGGATCCGCGCCGACTCCAGCGCGGCCGGCACCACGTCGCCCGTCGCCGGTCCCGCCATCACGAGTCCCGACTCCACGAGCAGTCGTCGACCGCTTGCGGCTTCGAGTTCGCGCCACGCGTCGGAGGCCCGCAGGAGCAGCGGCACGTAGTCGGGATGCTCGTAGTACGCCTGCCGGATGAGTCGCGTCTGGCCGTGGGAGCTGCCGCGATCATGGGCGGGCGGGAACCGGTCGAGTGCGAGCACGCGGCCGCCGCGGCGAGCGAGGTGGCAGGCGGCGGCAGTGCCCATGCCGCCGGTGCCCACCACGATCACGTCGAATGTCTGCATGGCGCGGTCGAATACAGCCGGTTGCGGTACGCTTCTGGCATGGATGCTACCAGCCGCCGCACGGGCCTCGTCGTCTCCACCGCCTTCGCCGAGCACCTCACGGGCTCCGGCCACCCCGAGCGGCCCGACCGCACGGCGGTGATCGTGGAGCGGCTCGAGGCCGACGGACTTCTCGCCCGGGCCCGCGTGATCGATCCCCGACCGGCCACGGACGACGACATCCTCCGCTGCCATACCGCCGCCTACCTCAAGGTCGTGAAGGAAGACGTGGCGGAGGGCGTGCAGCGGCTCTCGACCGGCGACACGCCGCTGTCGCCCAAGTCGCTCGACATCGCCCGGCTCGCGGCCGGGGGCGTGCTCGCGGCGGTCGATGCCGTGATGGACGGCGGCGTAGCGAACGCGTTCGCGGTGGTCCGGCCGCCGGGGCATCATGCGACGCCGACCCGCGGCATGGGGTTCTGCCTGTTCAACAACGTGGCGATCGCGGCCCGTTACGTGCAGGCGAAGCACGGCGTGAAGCGGGTCTTGATCGCCGACTGGGACGTGCACCACGGCAACGGCACGCAGGACATTTTCTATGCCGACGGCAGCGTGTTCTTCTTCGACACGCATCAGCACCCGCTCTATCCCGGCACGGGTCAGGCCGCCGAGACGGGCGACGCCGCCGGCGAGGGGCGGACGCTCAACTGTCCGTTTCCGGCCGGTGCCGGCCGGGCGGAGATCGTCGGCGCGTTTCGCGACCGGCTCGTGCCGGCGGCCGAGGCCTTCAAGCCCGAGTTCGTGCTCGTGTCGGCCGGATTCGATTCGCGGGAGGACGATCCGCTCGGCGGATTCCGGCTGACGGACGATGATTTCGCCGAGCTCACCGGCATCGTGAAGGGGATCGCCGCCCGGCATGCCGGCGGACGGCTCGTCTCCACGCTCGAAGGGGGCTACAACCTCGCGGGCCTGGCCACCGCGGCTGCCAGCCACGTGCAGGCGCTCATGGCATGAGGAGGCGAGCATGAAGGCGGCGTTCATCGAGCGGGTCGGGCCGCCGGAGGTGATCCGGCATGGCGATCTTCCCGATCCGCAGCCGGGGGCGGGGCAGGTGCTCGTGAAGGTGCGGGCCTGCGGCGTCAATCCGATCGACACGTACGTTCGCACCGGCAGCGTGGCGATGCCGCTCGTGTTTCCGTTCGTCGTCGGTTGTGACTTGGCTGGCGAGGTGGCTGCCGTCGGTCCAGGCGTCACGACGCTCGCCGTGGGCGACCGCGTGTGGGGCTCGAATCAAGGTGTGCTCGGCCGGCAGGGCACGTTCGCCGAACTGGCGGCCGTCGATGCCTGCTGGCTCTACACGACACCGGCCGGCGTGAGCGATCGCGATGCGGTGGCGGCGGCGCTCGTCGGAATCACGGCCTGGCTCGGCCTCGTGCCGCACGCGGCCCTGAAGTCGGGCGAGACGATCGTGGTGAGCGGCGCCTCGGGGGCGGTGGGCTCGATGGTGGTGCAGATCGCGAAGCTGCTTGGAGCCCGGGTGATCGGCGTGGCGGGCACTGATGCCGGGTGTGCGCGGGTGGCGGCTCTCGGCGCGGATGCCGTGGTCGATCGCCGGGGCGGCGCCGACGCGGTCGCCGCGCAGGTGAAGGCCGTCGCTCCCGCGGGCGTGAACGTCTGGTGGGAGGCCCTCCGTGAGCCCGATTTCGACACGGCAGTCGGCCTCCTGGCCGACGAGGGGCGGATGGTGCTCATGGCCGGCCGCGACGCCCGTCCGCCGTTTCCCGTCGGCCCGTTTTACGTGAAGCAGGCGAAGCTGATTGGGTTCGTGATGTTCAAGGCGTCCAGCGACCTCCAGGCGGCGGCTGCCCGCGACATCAACGCCTGGCTCGCCTCTGGCAAGCTGAAGGCTCCGATCGGCGCGATCATGCCGCTCGCGGAGACCGCCGCCGCCCATCGGCTCCAGGAGGAGGCCACGATCAGTCTGGTCGGGCCGCTGGCAGGCAAGATCGTCGTCGAGCCGTGAGGCGTTTTCATGCGGATCACGTTCGAGCGGGATGCCGCGGTGCTCCGCGTGATGGCGGAGGCGACGCCGGATTCCCCGGCTTCGGCCGCGGCCGTGCGGGACGCGATCGCCGAGCAGCTGCGGCCGCTGCTCCCGGCGGGTACTGACGGCTACGTTCTCGAACTGCTCGGCCGGCATCGGATCGACGTGCGGCTGTCGCGGCCACGACGCACGAAGCTCGGCGACCACCGACCGCCGGTGCGGGGCCGCACCGCCCACCGGATCACCGTCAACGACGACCTCAATCCCTACGCGTTTCTCACCACGCTCCTGCACGAGATCGCCCATGCCTTCACGTGGGAACGACATCGGCCGGCTCGCCGCTGGCTGCGGCCCCACGGTCTCGAATGGAAGCGAGAGTTCGAGGGCGTGCTCTCGCCTCTGGTGTCGGCCGCCGTGCTGCCGGCCGACATCACGACCGCGCTCACGCAGTCGATGAGTCATCCGACGGCTGCGACGTGCAGCGACCGCGACCTGCTGCTGGCGCTCGCCCGCTACGACCGGCCCGATCCGAGTCGGGTGCGAGTGGAGGAGCTCGCCGTGGGCGCGATCTTTCGCACCGACTGCGGCCGGCTCTTCCAGGCGGGGCCGAAACTGCGGAGCCGGCGGCAATGCTTCGAATGCCGGACGGGCCGCGAGTACCGCGTGCACGGCCTCGCCCGCGTCGAACCGGTGGCTGAAGCGACCGCCGCTATCGCGTCTGGGTGCCGGTCTGCGGGGCGGCGTTCTGGGCGTTCTTCAGGATCGCCTCGCCCTCGCGGATGACTTCGCCGGTCACGGCCTGCACCTTCTGCTTGTCCACCGAAATCTCGATGTTGCCGTTCGACTGCGAGATGTGGATCGCGCCGGCGACCACGAGACCACCGACGACCAGGCCGAGGAGAAGCAGCGTGCGCATGAGAGGGATCCTGTGCGAGTGCCGCGAGCGTCTCCGTGCCCGCGGTTCGAGGACGATCGCAGACACGACCTCCCGGCACAACAGCGCTTCGAGCGGGGAAACCATGGAGATTTACCGGGTGGGAACGCCGCCGCGGGACTGTCGCCGGCGAACGGAGTTGCCGTAGACGTGCAGCGGCCGGTTCGGCCGCTGGGTGATCGGCGTGCTCTTGATCTCGTCACGAGCGGTTCCAAACGTGACGATTCGGGGGTCGAACCCCGCCTGGCTCGCGCCGAAGGCCGGTTCGGAGACCGCGGCGGCTGCCACGAGGGCCGCGAACAGTAGGGTGCGCATCGGGTCGGGCTCTCCTTTCATAGGGGGCACGCCGCGAATGATCGGCAGGCCGTGCAGCAGGCTGAAGCGATCGAGCGCGGTGCGGCGTCATTCCTACGACCGCTGCGCCGCGCGCATTGCCAACCCCACGCCGGGGTGGTGCTCGTCGGCGCGATCGGCATCGGCGGATGCGGCGTTCGCGGCCGCCCGAATCGCGCGGACGCTGCGCCCGTTTGCTATGCTCCGCAGAACCCCCGGTGACCGGCCAGCGATCGTTTCTCGTGGCACGTGCCGGCGATGGGTGAACACGACACGCGGAGTGAGCATGCAACGCACGACGACGATCACATGGCTGGGCATGGGGCTGGTGACTGTGGCCGGATGTGCGCCGGCGGGAGGCGTGAAGCCTGCCCTGCCGCCGACGGCCTCGACCGCGGCCAAGCCGGCACCGCAGATCTCGGCGGCCGAGGCGGCCACGCAGGCGGTGGCGGCCGTGAAGCAGGCGTCGGCCGCGTATGCCGACGCCTACAACTCGCGCGACTACGCCGCACTCGCCGCCCAATGGACGGAGAAGGCCGAACTCGTCGAAGGGGGCAGCCGGCTCGAGGGCCGCGAGGCGATCGTGCATTCGATCAGGGCCTGGCTGGGCCGGCATCCGCAGGCGAAGCTCGCGATCGAGGTGACCGACGTGGAGCCGTTGGCCACGTCGCTGGCCCGCGTGGCCGGCGTGATGCGTTTCACCCGCGCCGTCGGCGAGAAGCCGGTAGCGACGCGGTTCGAGAGCCTGCGGGTGCTCGATGACGGCGGCTGGCGGCTCGCGGAATCGGTCGTCGCGCCGAGCCACGCCGCGGCTCTCGACGAATTCGACTGGCTCGTCGGTTCGTGGCTGGCGACCGATCACGACGGCGGGAGCGTGCGGATCGAGTTCTCGAAGGGCCTCGACGGCCATGCCCTCGTGGGCCGCGGCACGCGTCAGCCGAAGGGCGGGGCGGCGGTGGAGTCGCTGCAGCTGATCCACGCCGACCGGGCGACTGGAGTCGTCCGCAGCTGGGTGTTCGACTCGACCGGTGCCCGGGCCGAAGGCGTGCTGGAGTCGGACGGCACGTCGTTTCACCAGACGCTCATGGGCACGCCGGCCGAAGGGGCGGTGGGCCGCGTGGCTCGATGGGTGCAGGTGATCTCGCCGGCCGGCGGCGAGCGGTTCACGCTGCACGCGATCGACCGGTCGCTCGATGGCGTGCCTGTGCCCGACGAGCGACCGCTGCATTTCAAGAGGAAGCCCTGAGCGAAAGCGACGGGATCGGCATGACGTCAAGAATCACGTTTCAATAAGCACGACCTTCAGGTGAGATCGAGGGAGACACCAGACATGACCCGTTCGCATTCGCCCCTGCATCGGCTCGGTACGACAGCCGCCATCGCGGCCCTCGCCTGCCAGCTGCTCGCCCCTGCCGTGGCCTTCGCCCATGGCGGTGGTGGTGGCCACATGGGGGGCGGTGGTGGCCACATGGGGGGCGGTGGTGGCATGCACTATGGCGGTGGTGGCATGGGCGGCTACGGCGGCGGCCGGGATTTTGGCGGCGGCGGGTTCGACGGTGGCCGCTCGTTTGACGGCGGCCGCTCATTCGACGGTGGCCGCATCGACGAAGGCCGCTCGATCGATGGTGGCCGGGGCTTGGACGGTGGGGGCCGCTTCGACGAGGGGGGCCGTCTGGATGGTGGTGCGCGTCTGGACGGTGGTGCCCGACTCGACGGTGGTGGCCGTCTGGACGGCGTCCGCGATCTCGGCACCGGCCATTTCGCCGGCGCGGGCAACCTCTCGAAGGCCGACTTCCAGCGGATCGCGGGGACGGGCGCGGGCCGGGCCGGCATCGGCCGCGACGCGGTGCGGCCCTACTCGGCCACGAACCTCGCCAATCGGGGCAACACCATCCGCAACAACTTTTACAACGGCGGCTGGTATGGCGGCCGCGGCTGGTACAACCGCCACTTCAATGCCTGGTGGCCGGGCGGCTGGTGGGGTGGCTTCGGCTGGGGCTTCGGCGTGGGCATGCTCACAGGCCTCGCCTGGGGCGATCTGGCGTCGTGGGGCGGGTATGCCTCGGCGCCGGTGGCCTACAACTACGGCTCGAACGTCTGCTATCAGGACGACGGCGTGTATGTGCAGGGCGAACGGGTGGGCACCGCAGAGGAGTATGCGGCCCAGGCCTCGGCCCTTGCGACGCAGGGCGGCCCACAGGCGCAGATCTCCGACAAGGACGAGTGGCGGCCGCTCGGCGTGTATGCCCTCGCCCGTTCGGAAGAGACCAATCCCAGCACGTTCGTGAGCCTGGCGATCGACAAGGAAGGCCTGCTCCGCGGCAGCTACTACGACGCCGTGTCCGACACGACGACGAACGTGACCGGCAAGGTGGACAAGAAAACACAGCGGGCCGCCTGGACGCTCGGCGACAAGAAGACGCCCGTCTACGAGACGGGCCTGGCCAACCTCACGCAGCAGCAGACGACCGTGCTCGTGCATCGCGACGGCGGCAGCGTCGAGCAGATGCTGCTCGTGCGGGTGCAGCAGAAGGATGCGTCCGGGGCCGACCCGAAGAGCGGCGGGGCCGCGGCGAATGATGCCGGCGACAAGGCGGTCGCCGCGCAGCTGCAGGGCGAAGGGGTCACGGGCGAGAGCCCGTCCGACGAGGCCCGCACCGACGAGCATCCCGGCGCCGCAGTCGCCCGCGACGAGATCGGTCAGTGAAGCTCGCGGCCGCGGCATGGGCGGCTACGGTCGCGCTGATGTGCGGGAGCGCGGTCGTGGCTGACCCGTCAGCATCCCCTCCGGAGTCGGCTGCCCGCCAGTTCGCCGCGGGCACGTGGATCGATCTCACGCATCCTTTCGATGCAGAAACGATCTACTGGCCCACCCAGCCGGGGTTTCAGTTCGAGCCGGGCGCGAATGGGCCGACGGCGAAGGGCTACTACTACGCCGCCAATCGGTTCGCCACCGCGGAGCACGGCGGCACGCATCTCGACGCGCCGCGGCACTTCGCGGAAGGGAAACATACGGCCGACCAGATCGAGCCCGAGCGGCTCGTGGGCGAGGCGGCCGTCGTCGACGTGACGGCGAAGTGCGCCGCGAATCCGATCTACGAGGCGACGGTCGATGACCTCGTCGCCTGGGAATCGCGACACGGTCGGCAGTTGCTCGACGTGATCGTGCTCGTCCGCACCGGCTGGGCCGCCCGGTGGGCCGACCGCGAGCGGTATCTCGGCACGGCCGCGAAGGGACCCGAGGCAGTGAAGGCGTTGCGATTTCCGGGGCTCGCGCCCGAGGCTGCCAAGTGGCTCGTCGAGCATCGGCGGGTGAAGGCCGTGGGCATAGACACGGCCAGCATCGACCACGGACCCTCGACGCTCTTTGGCGCACACGTGACGCTCTGCACGGCCAACGTGCCGATCTTCGAGAACGTGGCAGCGCTCGAGCGGCTGCCGGAGCAGGGGGCGTTCATCGCGGCTTTGCCGATGAAGATCGCCGGTGGCAGCGGCGGCCCGCTGCGAATCGTCGGCCGGCTGCCGTAACTCGCTCGCGCTTTGAGCTTTTATCGGCGGCGGGCTCACCCCGTCGTGCGCATGCCGGCGGCGATGCCTTGGAGGCAGAGTCGGAGGAGGTCGCGGAACGGCGGCTCGGCACCCGAGTCTGCTGCCTGTTCGCGCCGCCGGCGCATGAACTCGATCTGGATGAGATTGAGCGGATCGACGTGCGGGTTGCGGGCCTCGATCGACTTCTGAAACCAGGGCGTGGTCGCCAGGAGTTCGCCGCCCCCCACGATGTCGAGGATCGCCTGCCGGGTGCGGTCCCGCTCCGCGGCGATCCGCTGCCAGATCCGGCGGCGGGCATCGTCTTCCTCGGCCAGCTCCGAGTAGCGCTGAGAGATGTACATGTCGGCCTTGGCGAGCGCCAGCGTGGCGTTGTCGATCGTGGCCTGGAAGAACGGCCACTGACGATACATCTCGCAGACATGCTGCCAGGCCCGCCGATCGTCGTACTTCACTTCCGTCAGCGCCGTGCCCAGACCATACCAGGCCGGGATCATGCAGCGGCTCTGCGTCCAGGCGAACACCCAGGGGATGGCCCGCAGGTCGTCGAGGGTTCGCTCACCGCGGCGCCGGGAGGGCCGCGAGGCGATCGGGAGGTTTTCGATGTCGTCGATCGGCGTCGTCTGGGCGAAGTAGCCGATGAATCCTGGCTGGTCGACGAGGTCGCGGTAGACGGCCCATGACCGCTCGGCCATCGTGGCCGCCACCGCCGCCCACTCGGGGGCCGGCTCGGCCCGCCGCACACTCGACGCCACGAGCGTGGCCCAGGCCACTTGCTCAAGGTGCCGCCGCGCGACCTCGGCGTCGTCGTATCGTTCGGCCAGGACCTCTCCCTGCTCGGTCAATCGCAGCGAGCCGTCGAGCGTTTCCGAAGGCAGCGAGAGGATGCCGCGGGCAGCCGGGCCGCCGCCACGGCCGAGTGATCCACCGCGGCCGTGAAAGAACGTCAGCTTCACGCCGCGGGCCTCGGCCGCCACATGCAGCCGCTCCTGCGCCGTCTGCAAGCCGCAGCAGGCGGCGAAGTAGCCGCCGTCCTTCGTGCTGTCGGAATAGCCCACCATCACCACCTGGCGATCACCCCGGCCGGCGAGGTGCTCGCGATACCGCGGCTCGTCGAGGATCGCGGCGAGCGTCTCGTGGGCATGAGCGAGGTCGTGAATCTTCTCGAAGAGCGGCACGATGGCGAGATCGCTCGTCGCGACGGGCTCGCCGCGGGCAGCGGCCCGCCCCTGCGCCCACCGCCAGAGCCAGAGCACCGAGAGCACGTCGGCCGGGCACCGCGTGAGACTCACGATCGCGCAGCCGACGGCCGCCGAGCCAAACCGCACGATCGCTGCGTGGAGCAGTTCAAAGAGGGCGAGCGTGTCGGCGGCGAGCGGTTGGAGACCGCCGCGCGGGATGTCGGCCGCCGTGCCGAGCGACTCCACGAGGAGCCGGGCGCGGCCGGTGTCATCGAGGTCGTGATACGCCTCCGCGCTCGCGATGCGACCGGCCGCCGCCAGGATCTCGGCCATGATGTCGCGGTAGGCCCGGGCATCCTGCCGCACGTCGAGGCAGGTCATGTGGAGGCCGAACGTGCGGACGAGGTCGAGCCAGTGCCGCGGCGGGGCATCGTCGGTGAGCCGCACGTCGCGGCCGAGGCATTCGACGAGCAGGGCGACGTCGGCCTCCAGTTCGGCCGCGTCGCGGTAGCTGCCGGCCGGCGGCACGGCATCCGCAGCGAGCGAGATCCCGCGGGCTCGCTCCAGCCGGAAGCGGATCATCCCGACCCAGTTGCGGTAGATCTCGTGCGGCGCGTAGCGGGCGAGCGCCGTCGCGAGGTCGGGAACCTCGGCCTTCAGGGCGGCAAGTCGCTCGGCCATCGGGTCGGCGCCGTGCGATTTGGCGAGCGAGATCGTGAGCAGATCGTGGCACCGGTCGCACCAGGCGAGGTGCTGATCGATCGCCGCGTGCCGGAGCCGCAGGAGCGTTTCGGCCGTGACATCGGCCGTGACGAAGGGATTGCCGTCGCGGTCGCCTCCCATCCAGAAGCCGAACCGCAGGAACGGCGGCACGCGGAAGGCCTCGCCCGGATACGATGCGGTCAGTCCCTGCCGCAGGGCCGCATGCACCTGCGGCACGGCCTCCCAGAGCCGGGGTATCAGCGAGAGCCCGCGGTCCACCTCGTCGAGCACCGAGGGCCGCGTGGGGCGGATAAAGTCGGTCTCCCAGATGACGGCGAGCTCGCTCGTGATGTCGGCCTCGAGCTGGGCCCGCTCGCGCGGAAGAAGATCGTCGCGGTCGAGCTCGCGAAGGGCGTATCGCATGCGGCGAAGCTTCGCGCGGATCGAGCGCCGCTTGGCCTCGCTCGGATGCGCTGTGAACACGAGCTCAACGCAGAGCCGGTCGAGCGCGGCCTGCACCTCGGCGGGGCAGAACCCGAGCGACTTCAGTTCGGCGATGCCGGCGGCCAGTGATTCGCCGAGAGGCTGTGGATGCCGGAGCCGCTCGCGGTCGCGGAGCACCCGCACCCGCTGGCGGTCCTCGGCGATGTTGACGAGATCGAAGAACACGCCAAACGCGCGGGCGACGAGCTGGGCCTGGTCCTCCGTAAGTCCTTCGATGCGGGCGGCGAGCACTCGTTCCGCGTCGTGATTGCCGGCCCGGCGGTTGTGGGCGAGGGTGCGGATCTCCTGGACGAGAGCGAGGGCCTCGGGGCCGGCGAGCCGTCGGAGCACGTCGCCGAGGAGGTCGTCGAGGAGGCGAACGTCACGGCGGAGCAGGTCGTCGGTGGCCACGAAAGGGTGTCCCGGGGGCAGAGGGGGGAGCGGGCAGGGCTCGCGGGAAGCATAGAAGCAGCAAACCCCGCGCCAAGCCACGCCCAGCGAAAATCGGCGGCAGCGGCGAGGCCCGCGTTCCGCGGGTGGCCGGGAAATGGGCAGCCCGTGCCCGCGAAACCGGCGAACATGTCGCCCGTGTCCGACAGCGGCGGACCATCCGCATTTGACTTTGCCATGCCCCGCTACGAACGGTGCAGTGTGAGCGGAAGCCGGCTGGCGGTCCTTCGGGAACGCACGCGATTTCTGCCGCACCGAGTTCGGACGACGAGCGATCTGGGCACCGAATCACGGGGCCTGGTTGTCGCGTAGGCCGACATGAATGGAGTTCCCAACCGGGAATCCGTTCATGGCGGCCTTTTTTGTTTTTGTCGTCCTGTTCCTTTCGCCACGAAGTCGCCATGGCAGGCGCACGATCAGATGGAGATCGCAGCTATGCCATGCCTCGTTGCCCCGTTTCTCGGCCGGGCTTTCGGTCCGGCCTGCATCACGGCCCTCGTGCTTCAGGCCGCGACCTGCTCCGCCACGACGATCACCTTCACCGAGGCGGGCGTGTCGGCGGCGGGCACGCCGCTGCTGGTATCCGCGAGACTCGACACGGCTGCCGACGCGGGGGGGCCCAACAATGCCCTGAAGATCACGCTGCGGAGCTTCGGGGCGCCGACGATCGCCAAGGCCGACGTCCTCACGAGCTTTTACTTCAACCTCGCTGACCCGAACACCGGCGTGCGGCCGATGCTGACCTATGTGTCAGGGTCCGGGCGGGCGTATGAGGTGCTCACAAAGAGGTCGGACAAGGCCGTTTCCTGGAGCCCAAACCTCGTGACCTCGTCGGGCACCTGGACGACGTCTGGAACAGGCGTGAACAATCCGTCCAATCTCGTGGCAGTGAAGAACTTCAACGAAGGCTGGCAGTTCAGGACGCTGACGCCGCCGCCGGCCTACCCCGGACTCGGGTTCGGCATCGGCACCGTCGGGAACTCCGACATCGGGGACTTCGTGCCCGGCGCGAGCGGGGCGACCAGCGGTTTCAGCGGCCAGGTGGTGCGCGGGGCCGGCGGCGGCGATTCGATGATCAATCTCGGCATCTACAGCACGGGCACGGGAACGGATATCGTGCCGAATGGCGGGCTCGACGGGGCCAGGCTGGTGCGCACGGAGGCGGTATTCACGTTCACGAGCGACAAGGATCTCAGTTCCGTCACCCAGAGCTGGGTGCAGGGGAACGTGACCTTCGGTTTCGGTACGGGGCCCGACTCGGTGCTCCTGCCGGAGCCCCGCGGCCTGGTGATCGCCGCGATCGGATGCCTCTTCGTCGCCGGCTGGCGTCATCAGCGAACTCGCGGCGCGGGACGTTGCCGGCTGGCTGGGAAACGCAGCGTGGGATGAGGCGAGGGCCTGCCGGAGTCGAAGCCGTTTGGATAGGCTAAGAAGCCGGTTGTGTTGATCCCGTCATCGTGCAAGGAACGTAGGATGCCATCTGTTCAGTCGTTCGTGCGTGTCGCCGCGTGCGCGACCGTGTGTGTCGTCGCCGGCGCTGCGGGGGCCGCGGAGCGGCTCGTGTGGTTCGGCACCTACACAGGCGGGCCGGCGAAGTCGGAGGGGATCTACGTGTCCCGGTTCGACGATGCGACGGGCTCGCTCTCGCCGGTGAAGCTGGCGGGGGCTGCGAGCAATCCGTCGTATCTGGCACTCCACCCGGAGAAGGGCTGGCAGTCGTCGGGTGGCTCCGGCCCGTGTCATCTCTCCGTTCATCCAACGGGCAGGGCGGTGCTCGCGGACAATTATGGCGGGGGCAGCACGATTTGCTTGGGGCTGACTGCTGATGGCACGCTCGAGCCAGTCGTGGCTGCCACTGACGGGCAGCCCGGGGGCTTCGTGCAGCATGCCTTCGAGCGGGCCGGCGAATTCGGTCTGAACAAGGGGCGCCAGGAGGCACCGCATGCCCACTCCGTGGACGTGACCACCGACGGCCGGTTTGCGATCGTCAATGACCTCGGCCTCGATCGGGTGATCGTGTTCGCGCTCGACGCCGACAAGGCGACGATCGCACCGCACGGCTACGCGCGGGTGAAGACGGCGGCCGGGCCCCGCCACTTTGCGTTGCATCCGACCGGCCGTTACGGCTATGCCGTCAACGAGCTCGATCTGACCGTGACCGGCTTTGCCTTCGACCCGCAGACGGCCGAGCTGCGTGAGATCCAGACGCTCTCGACGCTGCCGGCCGACGTCACCGAGCGGAAAGGCTATTCCTGCGCTGAGATCGTGGCCCATCCGTCGGGGAAGTTTCTCTACGCGTCGAACCGTGGGCACGACACGATCGCGATTTATGCGGTCGATGAGGGGAGCGGGAAGCTCACGTTCCTTGGCGTCGAGCCGATTCAGGGGGCCATGCCGCGGAACTTCGCGGTCGATCCCTCCGGAAAGTTCCTGCTGACCGGTGGGCAGAATTCCAACACGGTGAGCGTGTTCACGATCGATCAGGCCACCGGGCGGCTCGCCTTTACCGGCACCACGATCGACGTGTCGGCGCCGGTGTCGATCGTGTTCGGCAGGCTATGAGCACCCGCACTCGGCAGTGTGGCCTCGGCACATGGATCATGGCGGGGCTCGTTGCAGTGGGCGTCGGGCTGGTCGTGTTGACGCGGCCCGATGCGGCCGTGAAACGGTTGGAACGCGGAGCGGCACTGCCGGTCGCTGGGCCGCCGACACCCGTCGATCCCATCCGCGATTTGCAGATCGCGGCCGAGGCGACGGGAAGCGCCGCGTGGGGCCACTGGGGCGACCAGCCCGAGAAATACGTCGCCTGGTCGAACCACTCCAACCGGCTCATCCCTGTCTATACGTTCGGGATGACGCTCGCGGGCGTGTCGGGCACGAACAGCCCGTATCGCGACGTCGCGCGTCTCGAATCGCTCTACGGGCGGCTGCCAGCCCATGCGCTGAATCCGGCTGCGGAGTATTTCGATCAGACCGACGTCTATCGCCTGCAGTTGGCCGCGGCCGATGCCGGCAAAAAGTACATCGTGCTCGTGGTCTTCGACGGCCTGGATTGGCAGACCACCCGCGCGGCTTCGATCGCCACGCTCGGCCGCGTGGCCTACGACGCGGGCCGCGGCACCGGTCTTGGCTTTCAAGAATACCGCGGTGCTCCGACCGATTTCGGATATTGCGTGACGAGCCCGGCCAACGACGGCACGAAGGTGGACGTCGATGCCCAGGCGGTGAAGAACCCCGGGGGCGAAACGCCTGGCGGCTACGACGCCGACCGCGGCGGCGGCACGCCCTGGGATCAGCGGGTGAATCTCCGTTACCTCATCGGTCGCGATCGCGTGCATGCCGTCACCGACTCGGCCGCATCGGCGACCTCGCTCTGCACCGGCCGCAAGACCTACAACGACGCGATCAACGTCGGACCCGACGGCAGCCCCCTCGAGC
>Ga0315904_10000682_pt1 | contig 54403 bp, 88 predicted proteins | sample LakEriMetagenome_6_FD_203529 | JGI IMG/M metagenome (GOLD analysis project Ga0315904, IMG submission 203529) | Freshwater fungal communities from buoy surface, Lake Erie, Ohio, United States - Buoy 12 MA120 | ecosystem: Environmental > Aquatic > Freshwater > Lake | place: USA: Lake Erie, Ohio...
CGTTGTAGCGTAGCCCATTTTATAGAGTTTTTGGGTTTCCGCCGAAATGTTTTTCTTCTCGTAGAATGAGTAGTTCGGAAGAAGCCTTTCCAAGCATTTTGGGTCGTAAGTTTTGGCCATAAGGAATTTTGGGCGGGGGCAGTAAATGGCGGGTTGTTTTTCGCAATTTATAATTTCTAGAATGGTTTTGGGGTTATTTGTTCCAAGCGTTTTGGCGACAAGATCATAGAGAGAAAACCCTTTATCTTCGGCGTAGTCTTTGCACCAGCCAGAATCTTTCCAGACTTTTAAGGTGTTTGGGGCATCGCCGCCGCGATAAATTGCTCGCGTGCGAACATAAGAACCGAAGTCTTGAAGAGGGTAGTTGAGTGTTTGAAGAACTTCGCAGACTTTGCCTGCGGGGTAGGTTTTGTATTCTTTTTTAGAAGCTGGTTGGCTCATTGGAGTGAGAACGTTCTAGTGAACCAAGATTATTACGATACGGAGCAGACAAACGCAAGTCTCCTTTTTCTGTAATCTTAAAGTTTTTGAATTCAAGGTGAATGAAATTCTTTTCCAACTTGTCTCCAATTTTTACTGGTTCTAGTTCACCAGAAACATCTTCTCCTAAATGTCGGGCCGCAAAACAGATCAACTTGTGAGTCCCAAATTGCTCGCCATCTTCCAAAATTTCGTCCATTGTTTTCTTTCGTAGGAGAAACATGTGAGAACAATACTGAATAATACGATCTGACAAGCTGACAACACTTTCGTCGTCTGTGATATGTTCTTTTTTCTTGTTGGTAACAATGCCAGAGCGATTGCTTTGAACACTGGTGAACATGCTTACCATTGGCTTGTTGTCGAAAATAATTTCTTTGGCGATGAGCTTTTTAAACTTATCAACAATTTCGCCCACAACTTGCCATTCTGTAAGATTGCCGTTTAATTGGCCAGTTGTTTTAAGGTAGTCGAATGAGATGATCATTCTCTTTCCGCGCCCGACTTTGTTGTAGTAAAATCTTTTGGCAAAGGCCACCATTTCATCCGCTGGCATTCCGCCAACGCAATAGTAATAAAAACGCAATTTTTTAATACGCTTCCAGACGGCGCGAACCTTATTAACGATTTCTTCGCCAGCTTGTCTCCATTTGCCCGTTTCCAAGAGATAAAGCGGAACGCCCGAAAGCGATGACGCTTGGCGGAAAATTAGCTCTTGTTCGCTCATTTCGCCGTTATCCAAGTGAAGAACATCTACGTCATATTTATCGGCAACATAGGTTGTATAATCCATTGCCAAAGTGCTTTTGCCACCTTTAGCGCGAGCGCAAATTACCGTCACGTTTCCTTCGCGAACAAGAGAGCCGTAGATTTTGTTGACTGTTGGAAACGGCCCAAGCATTCCAAAATCTGTGACTGGATTATTGCCGCGTTCTTCAATGACGCTTTCCATTTTTTCGTAAATGTTAGACGGCGCATTTTCGCCGCTATCAAATACGTTCATTTGGCTGTTGATTTCTTTATCAACAATTTCTTCTAGTTCAACAAGAGAGGTCGAACGGTCAGCTTTTTTGAGCTTTTCTGACGCTTTTTCCATCGCGTCTAAAAGTTTTCGGCGCAGGCTTAGTTTTTTAAGCTCTACCGCCGCTTTATAAACGGAGCCTTCTGGGATGTTTCTAAGGGCCAAACTTTCAACAAATTGGCCGACTGGAATATCCTCATCAAACTTGATTCCCAAGCCCTCTAATCGTTGGGCAATAATCATTGCATCAACAGAGTCGCCTTCGCCTTTTTCTACTGCTTGACGAATGAGAGAAAGAATCGTTCGGCGCAACAACGAATCTTCGCTATAAATATCGCTCTCTGAAAAGAAGCTTTGAATGGCCAGATATTCATTTGGCTTACGGAGCAAGCCAGCGAGAAGGTGGGTTTCTAGTTTTTGGTCAAAAATCATGTTTTAATCTTCTTCTACGTCTCCACGTTTACCAACTACTGACTCTTGTTCGTCCATAGCAACAAGATAGGTTTCGGCTTTTTTTCTCATTGCATCCAGCATTGCGGCGTTTTGGCATCTGATATATTGGCGCGTGCTTCCGTTCTCGTCAACATAAAAGACCATGCAGCCTTTGTAATTTTCGCCGTCTCCTGTTAAATCGTAAAGCTTTTCTAAGAAGCTAGGGGGAATTGTGAATGCCATGTACGATACTAACGCTTTAGGCAAAGGGTTATTACCTAGAAAGGTTCTGCAATAAGTTTTCGTTTTTTAGCTTCTCTTTTGGCAAATGGCTTGCAAGCGGCTTGATGGATTAATGCGTATCCACAATACGGCTTATCATTTAAGACGAAAAGAATTTCCTCATCAGAGGCGGCCCTATAATAAAGGATTTTGTGTTTTTTTAATTTGTATCCGCCAATTTTCATAACTCTATTCCTCTCTCTAAAAAGAATTCGTAAGTGAAATCATCTTCTGAATAAGTTTCTACGAGAGTAAAACCGTTAAGTTCTGCCCATTCATGCTTCTTCATGTCTCTTTTAATTTGACCCAAAAACTTACCAACTCTTGATCCGTGAAAGTGTTTGACGAATTTTTGGTGTTGAACGCCTTGGTGTTCAATAATTATCTTCTTTGAAAAATTGATCAAGTCAAACGTCATTTTTGACCCGACAACAGGAAATTCCTCGCATACAATATCTCCCGACCAATAGCGATACAAGAACCGCTTAAGGGCCGTTTGACCCTTAGAGCGTGTGCCGCCGTTCCAGTCCACTAGATATTTGGTTAGGCTTTTGGACTTTTTGCGGCCTTTTAGGTCAAGAAAGGTCATGATACGTCGATCATTTTTTTGATCTTGGTGTAGAAGTGGTTTTTGATTGGTTCATTCTCCTCAATCAAGGCGTAGAGGTTGTTAATGCCTTGGATTTTTTCGGGCAATTCTAGGCCAGCGGCTTTGGCTTCTTCCAAGATTTCTGATTCAAAAGCGAGCCAACTGCTGCTTTTCACCAACATTTGATAGGAGAGCATGAAGTCGGCAATTTCTTTGCTTTGCCAAACAGCGTTGCCGATAACGCCTTTTTTCACAGGGTATGAGATGATTGTTCCAGTAACATCATTAGCTGATTTGCGAATTGCTACATTTGCCCATACGCCTAGAATTTTGTTGGTTACAGGGTCGGGTTTTTCTTTTTCCTTTTCCAAGATAAGGTCTTTGCCATATCTTGGCTGATATTCAAGAACGTAATCCGCTTGGTGGCTGATAGATGATCCGCCCGAAGAACTAGCTTGGCGAGGGACATTCGGTGAGTATGGGTCTAGCTTAATTTCAGCGGCATATTGGCCCGTAACCATGAGCAATGCGTCGTAGTGGCTTACTGGCAGTGCCAAATGTCGGAAAAGAAGTTTTGTCAAAAGGGGAACGCCAGCAACTTTTGGAGAGCCGTCAAAACCCTTGTCAAGGTCTGCTTTCAAGATTAGGCCGTCCATTGAGTCAATGATTACGCAAATATGTTCGCCATTCTGATAGCCAGTTTTAATTGTTTCTAGAACAACCTTGGCAACAGTTTCAAACACATTGCATGAAAGAACAAAAACTGAACCATATTCCCATTCCTCGGCGGAATGAACAAATTTCATGCCAGTTCTAGCCATCATTTCGGGCGAAAGTCGGCCTTCTGCTTTGACAAAGATTGTTTTAGCTTTGTCCATCGTCTTCATGTAATTGTCGGCAATAACAAAGGCGGAGCTTGTTTTGCCAAGTTCTTGACCCTTGCCAACAAGGCGAACAACCATTCCACTGCGAATTTTAACTGCCGAATCAAGAAGAAGCGAACCAGTTGAAATCACTTTACCATCAGCAATTACGTCGTTGTAAACGTCAACTTTAATATCTTTGTCTTTGAGTAGGCCAGCTAAAGCATCTGAGGCTGTTTTTGTTGGCTTGTCTTCGGCGGGTTTTAGGATTTTTTTGATTGTGGCCATGTGTATTAGTGGGGGATTTCTTTGCTGTTTGGGGTGTAGGTAGTTCTATCCCCGAATTTTGATTCGTTTCCTAGTATATTAACTAACTCGTCTTCTGTCAAGACTTTTGCGGCCAATTTTTTGATGAGTTCTAATAGTGTGGTGGTATTTTCCAGTTCATATCTAGGATTCTCTTCGTCCCAATCTGCTACGTTAATAAGCATTGGTTCGGGCAGCATTTCGTCCAAAAATGCTAGTTTGCTGATAGTAATGGAGGATTTTCCTTGGGTTTTAATCATAGGAATTTGTATTCTTTAAGACCTTTGAAGACTGAGACTTCTTTTGCCTTCTTTTCTCCAGAAAGAAGGTCAGTGTATTCTACAAGATAATAGTTGAATACTTCGTGGCCATGTGGAATTTCAATCTCCTCCCGCCGAAGGAAGGTTCTTTTCGTCTCTTTCCAGATTCTTCTTTTGAAGAGGTTTTTGAGCAGATTAATCATGATAGTATTTCTCTTAACGACTTTTTTTTCTCTATTTTCAAATCTTCGCCCGATTTTTCGCCCAAGGTTATCGTTTCGTGAGTTGGTGGGACATAAAGATACACCCGATAACGGCGTTCCAAATCAAGCATAAGATCATCGCAGAATAGAACGGCCAGCGATTGCCACTTCTTGCTGTATTTTAGTTGATTTAGGAAGGGGAGGGGGAATTTTTCTTCTAGCTTTTTGAGAATGCTGCATTCTTTGATGAGCCAAAGTTTAATGTTTTGAGACGGTTTCTCAACAAGGCGTTCGATTAGCTTGTGTTTGTTAATCGGCGGAAGTTTGGGGGGCTTCGGCGGTTTGGGAATTTTGGGCTTTTTAGGGCGCGGCATGTTAATTTACGTCGCAAACCTCCAATGTTTTAAATTCTTCTTCATCTGCTGCGGCCCTATAAATTGCTCTAAAGGAGTTGCCATGAATGCCTCTCCAATGGGTTACTAATCCGCCCCCTTCTTTATTTAGAAGAACAAATTCCATATCCTCAATATGAGGATACTTAAACCTTGCGCCAAGTGGTAGAGATGATAGTTTCATTGTGCTATTGTAGCCCAAAGAAACAACTTGTCAAGGATTATTTATATCCCAATCTACCATTTCCCAGATAATGTCTTCCAGTGTTTTTTCTGGTTTCCAACCCAACTCTTTTCTGATTTTGTTTGAATTGCCGAATAAAAAATCCACGTCACTTGGCCGAAAAAACTTTTGGTCGATAGAGACTAGAACGATTTTTTTCTTTGTAGCCAAACCGTTCTCATCCGTGAGAATGTATTCCTCATCTAACGGTTCTCCTGTCAAGTTATGCCAGCAACCTTTGATTCCAGCGGCAAAAAACGCTTTTTCAACAAATTCTCGAATAGAGTGAGTGTCATTTTCAGAGATAACGTAGGGTTTCGGCGGCGATTCTTGATTCGCTACTAACCAAAGAGCCTTGGCAACATCTGCCGCGTGTTGCCAAGAGCGGTAGCTGTTCAAATTACCTAGCTTGATTGGCTCAAAATCCTTACTGTCTTTTAGGGAGTGGTAAATGCGGGCTACCCCCTTTGTGATTTTGCGAGTAACATACTTTTCTCCACGAAGTTTAGATTCAAAATTGAATGTCCAAGGTTGGACGGCATAAAGTCCGTAACTTTCCCTATAAATGTCAGTCATATAGCGAGCATAGCTTTTGCTGGCGGCATAAGGCGATTTGGGCGAAATAATTGTTGATTCGTCTTGGGATTTTTGGCCATCTTTTAGGGTGCAACCTAATTCTTCGCTAGTCCCAAGGTTTACAAAGCGACACTTCGGGCAGTATTTTCTAACTGCTTCAAGCAGTTTAGCAACGCCAAGTCCGTTCGTAATCAAATGCGATTCAAAAACCGACCAACTTTCCCCAACGTAGGCGTTCGCTCCAGTGTTGAAAATATAGTCTGGCTTATGTTTTTCAATTACTGAATCAATAGATGCGCCATCTGTCAAGTCAAGAAGTTCCGTGATTACCTTGCTATCGTCAAAAATAAATTCCTGCTTGTCGTAACTTTTGTGACGAATGGTGGCCAAGATTTCAAAACTCGGATGCTCGTCTTGAAAGAACTTAATGAGATGTTGACCTAACTGCCCGTTTTTACCTGTAATTAAAACCTTAGTCATAAAACATAATAACATCAACTCCTGACATATAACGCATCTCCCCAAGGATGATTCTCCCAAAATACTGTTTCGGCCCGAATAAATCCTAGTGGCGCGAGATATTCATCAATTTGATCAACCAAAGCACAACCCTTGTAAACTTCGCGGCTATTGATTTCTGTGTAGATAAACTGAACACTGGCTAGTTCTTTAAACCCTTTTAGGGCCAAAAGTTCGGCTCCTTGAATATCGAGATTGAGGAGGTCGATTTTCGGACTCTCAACTTCGGCCAAAATTGAGGAAATGGTTTTAGTTTGCCGCTTCTCCGCACTCGTGTAAACTACATCTGGAAACAGGGATGAATGTTCACCTAGCTCCAAAATAGACGATGACTGGTTATTATTGGAGGTGTGGAATGTAACGGTGTCTTCGTCACGTTCGCCAACAACTTCGCAGAAAACCTTGTTTGATGGATTTTTGCAAACATGTTCAGCCAATTTTAAATCGTAGGCAAGCGATTTATTAGCCTCGACCCAATAAATGGTATCCGCTCCAAGACTTTTGTATAAAGGATATTCTTCTGCCCTATGTGCCCCGACATGTAAAATTGCCTTGGGATAAATTCCGTATTTTTCGCGAAGTTGTAGTAAGTCAATTAACATGGTGCCAGTTTAAAAGTGAACAGGTTGGTGGGAAAATATCGCCATGCCATTTGGGAAAGTTTAAGGGATTGGGGCAAATTACCTCTTTCTGGTTGCCAAGAAATCCTATCCACCACGAAAACGTTCCTAGAGACAAGACCTTCTTTGAAAACGCGGCCCCAAACTTGATTGTATTTTCGGGCGAATCTTGATAAGGTTCTAGGTTAAATTCGGCGCAAAGTTCTTTAATGATTGGATCGTCGGGCGAATCTGAGGAAACGTATCCTCCGTTTGATCCATCCAAGGCTTTTTTATAATAATCGGCGGAAGCGAATCGGTTTCCAGATTGAGAATGGCTCTCAAGAAGGTCGCCAAGTCTAACGTGAACGAAAGCTCCTTCTCTTTCTTGAATTGGCGAAAACTGCAACCTTTTGAATTCAAAAACCGCCGAAGATGTTTGAAAAAATCCGTTAATAGAAACATCGTCTCCGCCGTTTTCTTCAAAAACGTTTTTATGAGGAAGGATAGACTGCTCCAAGGGATTCTCAATATTCAGCCCAAGTTTATCCGCAACGACTTTGGCCGCTGCAAATTGAAACAAATTGTTGCCAAATCGGCCCTGATAGTTGATTCTAACCACAAATCTTTTCCCTCCAATAGCTCATATAAAGAGCGTCGGTTGAACAGTTTTCTGGAATTTTTAGCTCTAAGTTATTCCAATCCGTTACTTGAATAACGGGAATGTTCCACTCGTCATACATAAAATGCTTGTCCACAATAGGGATTGACCCTACAAGCAAGGCTTCCCATGTTCTGTGACAGTCAATACCATTACCACGAGGAGAGGCGACGTATTTTCGGCGGGCCAAATCTTTAAAATATTCACTGTAAGGTTTTGGTCCAGAGAATTCGGCTTTAGGGTTTTCTCCTAGAATTTCTCTCTTAGTTTGACGGTCATGGTGAGTGTCAGCAAAGTTAATGTAAATTGCCCCGCTTTTCGTGTATTCTGCCAAGTCGTCCAACTCGTTTTCAATAAACGATTGGTCAATACATGTTCCTTTGCTTGGGCCGCAGTGATTTTCAATTCCAATAGGGATAGGAACTAAGTCTGGATGTTGGCAGTCGGCATTTTGGGCGAACCATTTTTTGATGCATTTTGGGCGGCTGTTGAAAAGTGTTTCTGTGATTGGGTAATCTGATAGGTGAGAGATTAGCGTTAGCGAACCATCGAAATCGGCCAATTCAGAAAACAAGACGTTCAAAAGGTCGGTTTTACAGAAGACGATTTTGGCCCTATCAAAGTTGCGAGCTTGACCAACTGTGTCAACGTCAATGATTAAATCAGCAAGGCTCTTAAAGTTTTCGCCGTTGACAATTTCTGATACTTTCATTAACTAACTCCACGATGTTTTACTGTTTCTGATGCTATTGAATTAGCAAAGTGGATTGCGTAATCAATATCTTGTTTCGCCGAAAAAGAAAGGATTAGTGCGGCAAAAAATGAATCCCCCGCGCCCGAAACATCTTTTACTTCGACTTTGTTGACAGGATATTGTTTTCCGCCGAAATGGCAGCCATTTTCGCCCGCTGTATGGATGATTTTTGACTGGAGTTCGGGCGTCAAGTAAGGCTTAGAGTTCTGATATTCAAAGTCGTTAATTTTGATGAATTTAGCGGATCGGGCGAAGTCTTTTACTGGTTTCTTTGTGTCAATAAAGACGTTTGGATGGTTTTTGCAGATTTTTTCAATCGTTTCCTCCGATAAGAAACCTTTGTTGTAATCGGAAATGGCGATGATTTCGTATTCGTTTAGCTCTTTTAGGTCGATTTCAACTGGCTCAAAAGAGTGCGGCGAATCTACGCGAAGGAAATGATGGTTGCTTTTTTCGTCAACAAATCGTGTTTTTGTAACGTTTTGCCAGTTATCATTTGTCAGAAGAGCGGCGCAATCTGGTTCAAGTTTTTGAAGCAGTCGAAAAACATTTGCTGCCATTCCTGGGTTTTCTGTTTGTCGAACAACATTAAGAACTGGAACGGGAACGTCTGGTGCCAGACGTTTAGCGTCACAGTAAACAAAAACGTCTTTACAAGATTCGCCGATAACTAAAATTTTACCCATATTAAAAGAGAGATTTCTTTTCTACAATCATTGTTGGGCGAGAAGATTTTGCGGCCCATTGGTAAGCGTCGATTAGTTCTTTACCGTTTTCTGGAACTAGAACGGGGAAGCTTACAAGTTTCTCGAAAACTTCTGTAAAATCCTGCGAATGTGTCGGACCAGAATAGAACGGGCCGCTGTCTGCTACAACTGTTTTCAAAACAACGGGACATTGGTATTCGCCGTGGCTGGTTCGTTCAATGTGATTAAGGTGATTACCAATAGCGTCTGCCGCAACAAGCATAAAGTCGTGCCGCTCAAAATACACGACTGGACGATACCCTTCAAACGACATTCCAATACCCAAGCCAACCATGAGGTTTTCGGCTACTGGGGTTTCAATCTTCAACTCATCTGGGACGTTTTTGAGGGTGCCCATAGCATTACCGTTCTTAACGTTGTAGCCAATAAAGACAGCGTTGTTTTCTACCATGTGCTCCATAGAAGCGTTAGCGGCGGCTTTATAAGATATTTCTCCCTCATCTGGCCAATCTAAAGAATCCAAAAGTTCTTCTTTTAATCTTGGAAAACACTCGTCATCTGTAAATTTCTTTTGGCGCGAAATGTCAATCATGTCCGTGGTTCGCGCATGTGGCCAAGTAATCCTATATTCATATCGGCGGACACAAGATGGAAATTGAGGTTTTGTGGCTTTGCCCCATCGTTCTTCTTTAGTTGTCTCCACGGAACGATTATTGTCTTCAATAATGAATGTGCATGGCAATTCGTGACCTTCAACATATCGGGCCGCTTCCCAAAGATGGCCAGTATCTTCAATTCCATCACCAACAAAACACCAGACTTTTTGCTTGGAACCTTTACGTTTCAGCGCCAAAGCAATGCCCGCCGCAATAGCTGGAGTCCCTCCGATAATTGCAGAGGTAAAGAAATTGCGCTTACGGTCAAAAATAAACATCGAGCGGCCATTCAGGATGCGCTCTTTTAGAGTTTCGGGCGGAATTCCGTGAAGAAGAGCGTGATAATGGTTGCGATGAGTAGAAAGAACGTAATCGCCTTCTTTGATTTCTTTGAAAATTTCAATCAACTGGTCCTCGTTTCCGCCCGAAAGGTGAAAAAGGAATGGAAGTTTACAATCGCGATACAAATCGGCGATTTCGTTTTCAAAGTTGATTAGTTCTTGTTTAGTCATTGTGAAGGATGATTCGTCCGCAGTTTCCGTCTTTTAACATATTAACGGCAGAGTTAATTTCTCTCATGGGAAAGACGTTTGTTACGATGTTTTTGAACTTTAGCTTACCACTAACAAACATAGAAGCGTAGCGGGGAATATCAACGGTTGGATTTGTTTTGCCTCCTTGAGTGGCAATGATGCGCTTGCCCTTGGCTCCAAAAAGGCTAGAATCTACTGCAAAAGGTGACTTTGGCTGTCCAACCATTACGAATCGGCCATTGTCGGCCAAAAGTTTTAGCGAGTCTTCAATAAGTTCTGCGTGGCCAGTTGTGTCGAAGATAACGTCAAACTTGTTTTCGAGCAGGAAATTCTTTTCTTTTAGATTGATGAACCTTGTCGCGCCATTGAATATGGCCAGTTTTTCTTTATCTTTAATGTCTGCGACGACAATATCGTTCGCTCCCACAAGATTCAACCCTTGGATTAGGTTGAGTCCCAATCCGCCGCAACCCAAGACTAGGGCATTTTCGCCGATTTTAACTTCCGCCTCATTGTTGATTGCGCCCAAAGCTGTTGTCATACCGCAGCCTAAAAGAGAGCACAGTTCATTTGGCACGGCGTAACCAACTGGCGTCAACCGATTTTCCGAACAAATAGAGTATTCGCCAATCGTTGTAACTTTGCCGCTAGAGATTTTCTTGCCGCGAAAAATGTATTCAGGAAACGCTGAATCTATGCCTGATCCAACCATCCAATGCATTACAACCTTTTGGCCAATTTGAAGAGAAACACCTTCTCCAATTCCCTCCACAATCCCGCATCCTTCGTGACCCATTAAATGAGGCAGGAATTTTGCATTACCCTTTAGCCCAGCAATTTCCATTAGCTGAGCGCCGCAAAGTCCACTGGTTAAGATTTTTACCTTGACTTGGCCAGCTTTAAGAGGCGTTAGTTCTACGTCTTCCCAAGATAGAGGTTGATTGAGGCTTGTCAATACGGCGGATTTCACAGGATGATCCAGTTTTTCTTTAATGTTGGTAATTGCCAGTCGGGATTTTGGCGGGAATAGCGATGGATGTAAAGTGGAACGTTTGTCTCCACTGAATCTAGCAAAAACATGAACGACGAATCAATAACGTGAATTTCCTCGGCCAATTCAGCAACTCCAAGCCAGTCAATCATTGTGAATCCTTGAATCGGGCGGAGTTTTACTATTGGCAAATTGATTTTGTTACGGTCAATAACATACCCGCGAGACTCGTCTTCGTGTAAGAGGGCGAATTTTTCGGGAAGATTTAGGCCGTAGATTAGGCTGTTTTCTTTTTTCTTGTGGCGGTTAATTTTGAAAGAAGTCCAGCGTTTTTCAAAGGGAACTCCCGCGAGGCGATAAAATTGCTGATCGAAAGCATCGTGTTGATTTAAGTCATGAAAACCAATTTTAATACAATCAGATCGAATCATTTTATGAGATTGAAATCTTATTTTATTGTTTTTTATTTTAAAATTGTTAACCTCTTCATCGTCCTTCACTCCAATTAGTTGGAGATTTGTGTCTTCATACATTTGGGCTACGGTTTCAAGATTATGATGCTTTACAAAAAGATGTGTAGCTCCATCATCTTTAATCCACTCTCTTACCAAGCCATTGCATATAATGTGGTCGCCCAACCCTAAGTGATGGTAGAGATAAAGGTCGTGAAGATATGGGCAAAGATCATTCATACGCCAAAAGTTCCAAATGATGAGGGTCAACGCGGTTAAACTCGTCAAACACTTGGCCCACGAACCGATCTTTTTCTCGCGGGAGAGGGAAATTGTCCTTATGATGATAAGCTACTGAATGCTTATAAAAAGGCAAAATTACATCCCGCAAAAAGTCTTGATCGTAGTGGTAGTATTCCTTGTTTTCGTAGTCTTTGACGAGGGACAGAAAATCAAACGGCGCGGGATTTCTAAATCCACTCATCCCAGCCAATAATGGATAGCTAAAATGACAAGGATGATCTTTCATTGTATGACACAAGAGGCCACTATCCAACCACTGTTCCACGGCGGAAACTTCACGCATAGAAAAGCGAGAATCACAATCGCGGGAAATAAAATACTCCACATTTTCGTCAGCAAACGGTAAAAAGCGCGTTAACGAAAACGTCCAATCGGCTGGTCCGTCAAGTATTTTTACTCTTGTTCCGCCGAAACCTCTCAATTTATTTGGAACGTCTTCTGGAACGTCTTTATGAACGTAAAAGATGCATTCCCAATCGGGGTAAAAGTCCGCCCTTTGCATGGCGTTTTCAAGAGCGCCGATTGTGTATTTGGGGTTGTCTCCCCAGAGGGAGAAAGAGATTAGTTTACTCATTGGTAATCAACTTTTCTTTTCGCAAAAATAAGCCTGTTCCGTCGCCAGTGTTGAATCCGAAGTAAGCGTATTCACTGCTTGTAACAAGGTTGTATCCGTAGTCATCAAATCCATTTGTGTCATGGACTAATACAAAGCGCGGCTTATATTGCAAGACAAAATTCACAATCTCGCCGCGAAGATAAACGCCCGCGTCAACAAAGAATCCGTCGTATTCATCGTAGCCAACGATGTTTTTTGATTTTTCTAGAATTTCTAGAAGTAGTTTGTCGGGTCGTTCAGCTTGAAAGTTGTTGCCGCGATGGTTTGGTTGGGCTGACTTGGTGAATTCGTCATGTGCGGCGAAAAGTTCTGGCGCGTCAATGTATTTTGCGCGGTAGTTTTTATAGTCCTTTAATTGGCTAACGGTTTTGTCGAACCACTCACGGTCATTCAAGATTTCGAGTGAGAATACTTCTCCGAAGTTGTCAACCAGCGCTTTTGTGCCAGCGCCGATTCCAAATTCTAAAATACTTTTTTCTTTTTTGTCTTGAATAATTTCAAGAACGGGAATCCAATCTGTATAGGCCATGTTATTTCAGTAGGTGTTTGTATTTTTCTTTGATTTTTGCGCCTTCGATCATGTTGGAGCTTTGGCTGTTGGTGGAGAGGCCGTTTGGGTTGTAATAGTAGAGGCCCACTGTTTCGTAGAGTTTTTGAAACTTTGCGCCGCCTTCTAAGCAGCGCATCCAAAAATCGAAATCGGCGGCTGTTGGATAAGTAATATCAAACAAGCCAAAACGCTGGTGCAAGGATTTTCGCCACATTGGCATACAGTGCGGAGAATTGTTTTCCATCATACTTTCGGCGGAAACATCGTAACAGGGATAAAGGTCGTAAATGTTAGCCTCGTCAAACTTTTCGTTAGCCTTGTAGCTCCATGCAACGTGTCCGTAGCAAACATCTGTTTCAGGGTTGTTTTCCATGAAACTGAGTTGTGTTTGTAGTGAATTGAATTTGCGCCGATCATCAGCATTCCAGTTTGTGATGATTGGAGCATCAGCCAAAGCAATGCCGCGATTCCATGTTTCGTAAATGCTTAGTTTGTCGCGGAGCATCACATAGTCAAGACTTGGGTGATTGTAAGAGTGGATAATGCTGGCGGTCTTATCTGTGCTCTGCGCATCCATTAGGAGGATTTGCATATGGTCTAGGCCGTCTTGCTCCATTACGTTGTCCATAAAACCACGAATAAATTTCTCGGCGTTATAGAGGGAAACGATTACTGAGAGTCGGGGGTTGTCAATCATGACAAAAGTTCAGGGTTTTTGTGGACGTTGCCAAGAACTTCATTAAAGATGGGAATTAGTTTTGCATTTTGCCCCTCCACCGTTCTCATTGTAATCATCGGCAATGCCACGTTTTTACTCAAAAGTCTAAATGATGCGGAATGGGGGCAATAAAAGACTTTAGCTGCCTGATATTCTGGATAAATTACAGAAACAATGTCGCCCTCATAAATTTCCCTGCCTTCTGAATCAAGGAGGCCAGTAAATTGTTCGAGAACATATCTGTTCAACCCTCCGTCCTCTTGGACTGTCTGAGGAATTGGGTATGGTCCTTGTTTTGTCATAAAGCACAGGTCGGTAGATTCTGTGTTCAGAATCAAACACATTGCGTTCTTAATTGGGAACCATTCCTTTTTTTGTTTATCCCAAACTCGAAATTTAATGGGCCGACTCACTTGTTCACCTCCGCATATTTGTTCAAAACCATCGCCAAAAACTTTGTTTGCGTATCCAAAGACGACACATATTCGGCGAACGCTTTCTGATCTCTTATTTTCTGTTGCCAGTAGTCGCTGGAAAAATCGTTTTCCATGAACTGCTCCAAACGATCATACTCTATCATTGGCACTACGCCAGTCATTTCTAGCAGGGGGTAATACCAACTGCACATTGCCTCGCCGTCAAATGGTTTGACATACACGCAAAGAGAATTGCTGGCCATTGCCCATAGAAGGCGTTCCCAACTTGTGGAGTTGCCGTCTATGTTGAGAATGACTTGGAAATTAAGCTGGTGGCCAACGTCCATTGCTTGGCGGCAAATAGGGGCCAAGCTAATTCTTTCGTCGAATCTTTTGGCGGCATCATTGTCTAGAGATGACAGTTTGGAATAAATCTTTGAGGAATCTTTATATGCATGCGATACTAAGGAGCGCATTGTCCAACCGTTTAATCGGCGAGTTCCTGTATCAGAGCCAACAAAAACGGCCCGTTTCATTTTCGCGCAAAAGGGTCGGTCTGTATTTTTTACGGCCAATAGTTTGTTTCTCGTTTCTTGAGAATGAGCGTCTGGAATCAAGATTTGGCCGCTATTTGGCTTGGCGGTATAAGCAAAACGCTGGTTTTTATCTCTGTAAACGCCTTCATACATGTTGAGAATAAATTCAACATTTGGCAATTTATAACTTTTGGCCGTGTCTTGGAGAAGGTTTACAAAAGTCAAAAACCGCCATTCATCTTGTGACCAATTGCGGTCTTTTACTCGAATCATGCTATCTTCCAGAGAAACAACCATTTCCGAAAGCTCCAACTCGTCCTTCTTATAGGGGCGAATGGGTGGAATGCAAAGATGTAGGTTTTGTTCTAAAAGGCTAGTCACTCGTTTATATTAACGAGCTTGGGCCGCTGGTCTATCACTTTTTCTTCTTGAGGCCGCATTTGGCGCAGACGGTTTTTCCGTCAACTTCCTTCATTTCGGAATCTTCGCATTCACATTCGTCCTCGTCTTCACTCTCATCTTCGGAGTCGTCGTCTTCGTCTTCCATTTCTTCTTCGGCGAGAGCTAGGAAATCGCTGGTTTTGAGCTTGTGTTGAGCAACGGTTACTTTAGCAAGAGCGTATTCAATGTCGGTCAAATCAACGTGATTGGCCGTAAGCATTTTTGAGTCGCCGTATTTGGCAAAACGAGAAATGCGAGCAACGGCCACTTCTAAGTCTGAAAATCCTACGCGGTGAAAATTTTTAGCCGCTTGGAGAGCATTTTCGGCAACGGAAACGAGAATTTCTTTGTTTGTCTCGGAGGCAAGAGAGGTTAGGAACCTTTCGCCATTCTCCGACAGCTTAAAACCCTCAAATTTAGGGTTTTTGGGCGCAAAATTAAAATTTGCAGCTTTGATTTGGGCGGAAAAGTCGAGTTCTTGCATGGTTGGAGTTACACGCAAGCAATCAACTTTCCTCCATTGGAAGGAAAATTACCTGCGTTGTTCTTTGGACCAACTTTAACTCAGCCGTCAAAAGTTCTTTCGTGTATGGGCTTCCGTCATAAGTAACGTCTGTTGGTTTTTTGCAAAATTGTGGGTCGTGTATCTCGGCATCTTCAATATTTACCCACCCTTCGATAGAAGAGCGCCCATCGTTATAAATACTATTCCAGCCTTTGCCGTTTTTTACAACCATTAGTCCTGTTTCAGTTTTCATGTTTTAGAGCTTCTTTTATAGTGTTTACAATGCGGCAAAGGTATTGGTATTCAGGGTTCGGAATTTGAGGGAGCATATTATACCATTCGGAACCAAGAATGGCTTCTAGATATTTTTCGTCTCCACTAAACCCGTCTCCCCAGATTTCGTCAACATAACCCCATTGTTCCGCCGCTTCTTCTTTTGTTAGTTCTTTTTCTTTTCGGTTGTAAAGAATAGTTTTTCGACATTTTCTTTGCAATGCCCCTTGGGAGTCGTCGTCAATGGTCGGTTTAATACCAATCTTTAGCTTCCCAACAAGATAGTCTGTGCCTGTTTTTAAGAAAAAGCTCTTGACGGTATAACCCTCGCCCATTGCGCCCCAAAAATAACTCCAAGAGTCGCCGCAAACTTCAATGGTAACTTTGCCTCGCTGCGGGCCGTAATCCTCAAAAAAGACGTTGATTGGGTCTAGATTGGGGAGGTCGGAGATGGTTAGTTTGGTAGTGGTGGATTCTTTTAAGACCATAGGTTTAGAATTTTTCCAAGAGCTTCACATTTATCTTCGGCAGATGCGTGAATTGCCTGCTTATCCCTATCTTTGGCCGCTGGTTTGAAGGTGATATAGTAGAGGTTGTTTAGGTAGTCGGTCCACTGGTCATCTGTTAGTTTTTCTTCTAGTTTTCGGACGGCATTAAGGTCTTCAAAGTATTTTGGCAAAAAGAAAAGATTATCTTGCCAAGTTTTTAAAGTAGGCCTTTGAGAGCTACCATGACATTTCTTACCATCTGGCCGTTCAAGCCAAAAGAAACCATCCTCTTTGAGAAATTTCCAGCCTTCAAATTCGGCCAATTTAATTGTTTTTTGTTGTTGGGTCATTTATTGGAGAAAGGGTTGGAGTTTGGCGAGTGCTGCTTTTGTTCTGGCGAGAACAGCATCATTGCTTGGGTCATTGGGATGCAAACGAAGCGCCAATCCAGCAAACGATGCCTCGGCATAACGGATTTGAGTATGGGCCTCGCGAATTGCCTCGCGCATATTGTTATTTTCTTCTTCTAATTGTCGGGCGAAATCGGCGATAACAATGTCTCCTTCTATATTTTTACCGTCTCGTTTAATGTAGATTTCGACACAGCTATCGTCACAATCAAGTGTGATTAGTCGTGCTTCGGCGTCTGTTTTTGGTGTTTTACTATTCATATCGTTAGAACCACTTTTTGGTGAGAATTTTGCTGAAATCAATTGCTTCGTTGTATCCAGAAAGCATAATTATAATTTCTAAAACAGAAATTGGAGCTACCAAAAGGACTTTAATTGGCACGGTTAGGAGATTGAGGATTAGTTTCATCTATCTAAGATAGACCAACATTGGGCCGTGTCAAGAAAAAAATCGCCGCTCAACTAGCGATCAACCTAGCGAGCGGCGGTTTGGTGGCATTTTGTGAATTTGTAGCCAGCCGAAAATCCCGAAAAATTGCGCATCAGAGAGGGGCGTTCCGAGAAGTTATTTGCGCCCAAAGATACTACCGAAAATGTCGCTGTCAAGCGGTTTTTGGCCGTTTTGGACACTTTCAACCGCCAATTCCCATGTTTGGTCGAAGAGTTTTTTCAAACCGTTAGGGGTTAGGGTGATGTTTTCGCGGCCCTCGAATGAGGGGTTGCGTTTGACGTAGAGGAGCCAGAGTTCGGATTTGGTCATGTTAGTTTATTAGAATAAGTCTTTTTGATCAAAAAATTTTTCGCTAGGCGGTTCGTAAGGCTCGTCATCTTTAACGAATCTTTCTTTCGGAAAGACTGTATTATGCCAATCATCCACCTCCCATTCTATTGTCTTCCTTTTGAATTTATCTTTATTCTTCAAGAAGATGGCTTTTGCTGCGTCAAAAAGGAATGACTCTGGCCAATCCATTTTTAAAATATTAATATTTTTATGTATCCATTGAATATTATCGCTTGTGTACCCCTTGCCTGAATCAATCCTATCTAGAGAAGCCGTTTGACCTTTCCCAAAACGAATATTCCATCCAGTTAGAGCGCACTTTCTTTTCTGTTTTAAAAACAAATCCCAAACTTCTTCAATTTTAATTTCAAAAGCCATATTTCTAATCATGGCACCTTTTCTATAGCTTTCAAATTTAGAAATGGCTATTTCCTTGAAAAGCTTGGCTGACTTGAAATCGGGCTTTTCCAAACCAAGCTCTTTGGCTCTATTTAAAATAAATTTTTTACCGCGATGCATCTTGGAGCATAAATCGGTAATCTTTGTGTTTGGAAAATTTTTAATTAGAAAATCATCCTCTTCTTTTTCCCACGGCTTTATTCCTTTTTCCTGATTAGCCTTGGCAGAACATCTTTTGCAACCCTGGCCTTCTAAATGTTTTCGAGGTAATTGTAGAAATTCTCCATGCTTTCTACATATGATTACAATTCTTTTCTCATTGTTTATGTAATCTGCCTTTGAGTAATCAAAGGTTTCTCCATGAATGAGTTTTGCCCTATGAAAGAATATTTCTTTAGTAATTTTTTTCAAAGCGAAAAGCCCTCAAATTCTTTTGCGTTAATTTCCGTATTTCTAGCGCCAATTTTATAAGAGATAATTTCAGTTTCTTGTGGGGCCACTTGTGTTTTAGAGCTATCCATGAAACCATCAAGCCATCCAGAGATGGGGTTGTTTTTTGCGTCAAAGATTTTCTTATATCCAAGAGATTGAAGACGATTATTTGCGAGCCATTCAATATAACCCTTTAGAACTTCTGCGTTTAGCCCGAGCAGTGGTCCATGGGAAAACAAGTATTCCGCCCATTGTTTTTCGTGTTCAACCGCCAATCCGTAAGCGTCATATACTTTTTGTTCGTTGTTTTTGACGATTTCTTGAAATCCTTCTTCTTTATTTTCGCGCCAATATTTCAAAATGTTTTGAGTAATTGACTGATGAAGGTTTTCGTCGCGCTGGATTAGGGAGATAATGTCAGAATTGCCCTTCATTTTCCCTTTGTAGCCAAAGAAAAGGGAGCACGCAAACGAGATATAAAAAGACAACCCTTCTGTGATTTGTGTGGAAAGAATGGCGTCAAAAATTGACTGCTTTAGGTTTTTGGGATTTCCCAAGAGGTTGTCGTAGCTTTCTTTAATTTTGTTGGCGCGATTAACGATTTCGGCGTCTTCTAGAATGGAATCGAAGAATTTGGCTGGCTCTTTAGTAATATTTTGTAAAATCCATGTGTATGAGTAGCTGTGAACGTTTTCAAAACGCGCCCAAGTTCCCATGCAAATTTCTAATTCTGGGTTGGTCACATACTGAGAAACTTGATGAATAGACCTAGATAGCATGCTATCTGTCATTGTTTGCCAGCGCAAATTGCTGTTAAAAACAAACCTTTCCGTCTCGGAGAGAGATTCATAGTCACTTCTATCCTTGGTTAAGGATATTTCTTCTGGCATCCAATGGAACTCTTCCTGTTTGCGCCAAAGATCGAAAAGCTTTGGGTATTTGATTTTATCGTATCGTTGTAAAGCTAGTTCGTCTCCCAAAAATAGGAGGTTGTTTCCGCCGCTTTTATTTTTTGTATTTAAAACCGTATTCATTTTTTTTAAAATTAAATGCTGCAAGCTCCGCTAGAGCAGGAATCTTCTGCCATGCTTTGTTTGTCTCCGTCATCTGTGTTTAGATAGTAGCCAGCTCTCCAGCCCATTTTATAGGCGTGAAGAAATTCCTTAATCACTTTTGAGTCTGGCAGCGCTCCGCCTTCGTAATGAGAGTAATTGTAATATCGGTTTGCCGAAATGGCCATGTCTGTCCACTTTTGTAATGCAGCAACAATATTAATCATTCCAATGTTGTCTTTCATATCAAAAGCAAGGGTATATTTGTTTTTGAGATGGGTGACTTGTGGAGCTACAACTGGTAGCTGTCTTGATTTGGACTTCTTGTAGGTGATGAGAGAGCGAATCGGCTCAATACCGTTTGTGGAATTTTGAATCACAGAACTACTTTCGCATGGCATTAGAGCGGAAAGGGTGCAATGACGCAATCCATATTTTTTAATATCTTCGCGGAGTTCTTCCCATGGCATTTCTGGTTTCCGCGTAACGATGGCATCTACGTCTTTTTTGTATGTGTCGATTGGTAGTATTCCTTTAGAGTATTTACTTGTCTCAAATTTCTCGCATGGGCCTTTTTCCTTAGCAAGCTCATTTGAAGATTTAAGAAGAAAGAATTGTGTTTTCTCCATTAGTTCGTCGGCGATATTCGGGGCATTTGGATCGTCGTATTTTACTCCATGTTTCGCTAGATAAGCGGCAAAATTAGTAATACCAACCCCAAGAGAGCGCCTTTTCTTTGCAAAGTTTTCCGCCGCTGGAGCAAAGTAGTTTTGATAGTCAATTTGCTCGTCTAGACCGCGAACAATAATGTCACAAGTTTTTTCGAGTTCTGTATCTGAATGAATCTCTAAAACATTAATCGCCGAAAGAACGCAAATGCCAATTTCGCCGTCTGGATCATTAATATTCTTCAATGGTTTAACTGGCTGACATACCTCCAGGCAAAGGTTGTTCATCCGAACAGTATCGGCCCATGCTCCACGTTCATTGATATGATCAATATTTGAGAAGTAAATTCTTCCAGTTTCAACGCTTTCTTTCGTGAAGAGGCTCATTAATTGGGCCGCTGGGATTTTTTTCTTTTGCTTAATTTTGTTGGATTTTTCGTATTTCTCGTAAAGAGCGTCAAATTCTGTAGTTCCGAATGCTTCGGCCATGTCTTTTACTTCGTGAGGCGAAAAAAGCGTAATTTCTCCCCCTTTTAGGAATCTTTCATAGAAGATTTTTGAAAATTGAATAACGTAATCCAGCTTTCTTACTCGATTATCATCTGTTCCAGCATTGTTCTTTAATTGAATAATATCTTCGATTTCATAATGCCAGAATGGGAAATTAACTGTTGCCCCTCCGCCACGAATTCCATTTTGATGACAGGATTTGACTGTTGATTCAAAAACCTTTAGAAATGGAATAACGCCCGTATGAATAACGTCTCCGTTTCTAATTTCCGCGCCGATTGCTCGCAACGACGAGCCGTTCAATCCAATACCGAACCTTTGTGAAGTTGCAAATCCAACCGCAGTATTTGCGGCGAAAATAGATTCAATGCTATCTCCAATATCAATCAAACAGCAAGAAGCGTATTGGCGCAACTTGGTTCTAATTCCAGCCATTTGCGGCGTAGGAAGATTGGATTTGTGTTTTGAATATGAATCGTATGCTCTTTTAACATATTGAAGACGATTCTGGGGATTATATTTTGCAAAAAGCGTCATTGCCACAAGCATATAAGCGAATTGCGGCGTCTCAAAGATTTGACCCGTTTTCCTGTTTTGAACAAGATATTTATCGCAAAGCTGTTGAATTCCAGCGTAGGTGAAAATATCGTCTCTAGAGTGGTCGAGATAGTCTCCTAGCTTATTGATTTCTGATTCAGAATAAACTTTTAGCGTTTCATCTTCGTAAACGCCAAGATCAACATTTTTCTTGATAAAATCGAGAAGTTTTGGCGGATTTTTGCCGCCCCAGACTTCTTTTCTTAGTTGGTAGTTGAGAAGTCTTGCCGCTACATATTGGTAGTTGGGAGATTTTAGAGAAATCAAGCTTACTGCCGAATCAATAATTACCTGATGAATGTCTTTTGTAGTCATTCCATCATGATATTGGAGTTTGGCATTAATGCAAACCGCGTTCGAGTAAACCCCGCTCAAACCCTCTGTCGCCCAATTAACTACTTTTTCAATTTTTTCAACCGAAAAGTCTTCCTTCTCGCCGTTCCTCTTTGTTACCTTGTATTTATCCATAGATCATATATTACCACCGAATCTAGAGCTTGTCTAGTTCTTTTTGCATCTTTTTTCAAGCGGCCAAAGCTTCGGCCAAAAACTGTGAATCCTATCAAAAATGAGAACATTCTCAAAAAAGAATGGATAAAAAGTGTCCACGATTTGTTAAAAATGGACAAAAAGTGTCCATACCCTAAGATTTTTGAAGATTTTTTCGGGAATTTTGGAAAGGTTTGGGCTGTTTTGCTGTAATATGGGGAAACCATAAAAGGAAGGGGCGGTCGTTTTCAGCCGCTAGGCCATTATAAGTTGGGAGCTTGCGACCATAAGCGAAGCGCTAAAGCCTCTCGTAGATTCTACACACGCAAATAAAAAACCTCCCGTTGAGGCAGCGAGAAGCGTTTTCTTCCCACAACATATGAAAATGAGAGCCTTGAGAATCTTGGGGCGAATGAGAAACCTCTCGGCGAGAAGACGATACAAGATTATCAAGCACAGGGGAGTTTGAGGGGGATGTGAATCTCCCTCATTCAAAGGTTGGAGTGAGGAACGAACGGAAACCGATAACTGAGTGAACGAAGTGAACGTAATGTACTGGTGTAGAGTACACTTAGGTATATCGTACAGCGAGAAGTCTTTTCGCCGCAAACGCTCACTGCCTGCTCCGCAGGCTTACTACAAAAAGGTAAGAGTCTTAGTTTTTCCGCCGAAAAATGTTTTGCGCCGAAAGAAAAGATTTGACAAGTTTCGCGAGTGTGCTACGTTAGTAGTGTATGAACCTAAACGATTACCGCGATCAATGTCACGCCGCGAACCAAAAATGGTGGACGGACATTCACACTGGATTTCCCATCTCTAGAAACAAAGGAGAGCTTCTAATGCTCGTCGTTTCTGAAATTGCCGAAGCTATGGAGGGAGAGCGCAAAGATTTGATGGACGACAAGATTCCCTCCCGAAAAATGGCGGAAGTTGAAATTGTTGACGCGCTAATTCGTCTATTCGATTACGCAGGAGGATTTGGATACGACCTTCAAGGAGCGTTTGAAGATAAGATGAAGTTTAACGCCACTCGCAAAGACCATTCTCACGAAGCTAGAAAACAGGAGGGCGGCAAAAAGTTCTGACATGATGTATTTGCACGCCAGAACAAACCGCCAAGGTTCGGAAGTTAAAACCCCTCTTGGAGTTTCCGAGAAAGAGTGGGCCGAAATGTCCGCCGAAGACCAAGACTCTCTTGTTCAAGAAGCTCTTGGCGACCTTGTAGAATCATGGGTTGAGGAGGGGGAAGATGAATAACCCTTTGGATAATAGAATTCGGCCCATTTTAACTCACTCGTTTTCAGTCGAGATAGAAACACAGCTTTCTGAAAATGAGGCGAGAGATTTTCTTCATTATCAAATCAACGCTGGCCGTCTGAACACAAGATACTCCGAAATCCAAAAAATCTGGCCAAACTTTGGCGGCGCAAAGATTACTATAAGGCGATGGACCTAGACCCCTACCAACCCAACTTTGACGAATACCAGCGGCGAATCAAAAAATCCTACGAGGACTTTTGCCGCTACATGAAAGAATTCAAGCATTATTACCCTGCTGGCGAAGGATTCATTTGGGAGTTTGACGACGAAAAAATGACAATGCGTAAGTTAAAGCTTGAAAATCAAGAATGGGAACCCTATGAACGAATCTGAACTAATCGCGGCCCTTCTCAAAAATGAGAGTTTCGCCGATTTCTACAACCATTTGTCGCATTACGACAAGCCAATGTTTGAGAACGACTTGAACAACGCCATCTATACAACATTTTTGGCCGCAAAAGACAAATACAAACAACGCTGGCCCACGAAAGGAGACAAACTCATTTGCAAGAAAAACGACCTTCAACACTGGTTCAAGAGCGTAAAAGAAAATTGCGCGAAATTAAAAATCGGCGAAACTTATACCGTGAAAGGTCGTAATGTCGCTAGTTCATGGTGCGAGATTTTGTTGGAGGAAATGGAAGGAAGTTTCTGTCTTTCGGCTTTTGATTGGAAAGTTTCTTAGGGTTGCATCGTTAGTATAAACGATGGTTAATCATACAGTCCTCATTTCCTCTGTGGCAAGAGGGGGAAAAGACACTCTAACAAAGTCTTTCATCCAACTTTTCACCCAAAACGGCATCAATGCCAAACGATTCGCTTTCGCTGACGCCTTAAAAAGAGAGGTGAATCCATTGACACTCTTGAATCTTGGAATCAACGCCTTTACAGAAGATTCATATGAAAAGCAGTTAATACGCCCACTACTTTTAGCTTGGGGTAAAATTGGCCGCAATCTAGACGAAAACTATTGGGTCAAAAAAGTTTCGGCGGAAATAAAAAATTCCGAGCCGTGCTTGGCAATCGTTAGTGACTGCCGCTATCCAAACGAGGCAAATTACTTTGCTGATAAAACACTCATCCACCTAACCCGTTACGATGATAACGGCGATGAATTTCCTCCCGTTGGCGAAGACGAAGCCCTCTGGATTCCCGAGTTAAAAGAAATGGCCGACTTTAAAATTTCTTGGAATAATTATCACGATAACTTGGAATCTTGTTATTATAAGAGCGAGCAATTTTTCAACCAAATTTTCGCCGACAAAATTCCCCAATGGCAAAACGATTTTCCACTGCCCAAGATTTAGAACTCATTAAGAAGGTCCAAGAGACTGGCGATAATGAGGCGATGAACCGCTTGATCCAAAATCATTCAGGCGTATATGAAAGCGTCTTAAAGGAAAGTTTGACTAGCGATTACGAGGTATTTAAAAATGAGCTACATGAGGACAAAAACTACCACCTCTATCGACTTGCTATGAATTACGACCCTAACCGCAACATGAAATACCCAACGTGGGTCGGCCAAAATGTCAAATGGATGTGCATGAACATTGTGAACCGCTCGCGTCCGTGGGAAAGTTTGGAAGAGGGTTCGTTCGACTGTTCATACGAACAAGAGGTGGAAAACATTGAACAACTTGCCTTGGATGAATTATCAAATCTAGCCAAAACCTACCCTGACGAGCGAGTTTTGGCTATTATTGAGGGCCGATACTTTCAAACCAAGCCTAAGCCGTGGAAAAAACTTTCCGCCGAATTAAAAACTTCACAATTGCTCTTGACAAACCTGCACGACAAGTTTATACTTTGGGCGAAACCAAAGATGAAGAAATATGTCTGATAATTTTAAAGAATTCCTCAAATTTATAGCATTGTGGTATATTTTGCCAGCACTTCTACTTTGGGCCGAAGTATATTTCTTCTTTCATCCAGAGGCTACTAAAGATAAAATGTTTTCAACATTTTTGATTATGACGCCACTCGTAAATGTAGGCGTTTTAATCCTAATGTCTTTTGCGGTTCTTGCGAAATTTGTTTCTGGTTTTATTTTCTAATTATGTCTGAACCCGCATTCCAGCTAGAAGATTTCTTTACATTCAAACAGAATTTTGTTTCGCAATTTCTAGCTTCTTATGCCGTTAAAGAAACGTCTAACTTTAAATCACCAACAGCAGAAATAGTCGCAGATTTTCCAATCAAATTGGCCGAAAGAATGGCAAACAAAGCGTGGCAGCAATACTGCGAAACACACAAGTTAATTTAACCCAAACCCCAAATAGAAAAACAAACACATGCCAACAAGCATCTCAGTAATCGGAAACGCGGGCGCTGACCCCGAAATTCGTAAGACAAACAACGGTCTTGAAATCGTTGAACTCCGCGTTGCCTCTCAAGACGGCAAAGACAAGACAAGTTGGTGGACTTGTAAGTTCCTTGGAAACAAGGCTGGCGAAACAGTTGCCAAACATGTCAAAAAAGGTTCTAGCGTAATGGTCGTTGGCCGAACCGAAACAGAAGAGTGGGAAAAGGATGGCAAAAAGAACAGCAAAGTGGTGGTCCTTGCCTCTGATTTTTCTTTCATCGGCGGAACTAAGTCTGGCGGCGAAAAGTCGGCGGATAAGCCAAAATCTGCTCCTAAGCAGGAAGACAATGAGAGTTCGGATATTCCGTTCTAGTACAATCTCCTAAACAGAGTGGTTGTAAGAGTTCAAGTAGCTGTTAACTATTTGGATGGACCGCCAAACCCGTTAGCTTGCATAAGCGGGTCTTTTTCTCATGTAACTTAAACCATGAAAACCCTCCTATTCCTTCTTCTCTTTTCGGCCCAACTTTTTGCGGCGGATAAAATCACCGTAACGCCAACGCCGCAATATCTTGGCGGCGGATCAAAAATCATCGTGAAAGATTCGGCGGGAAAAACTACGGCAACAGGAAAGACCGTTCAGCGTCCAAGCTATCTCGGCGGCGGGTCGGTTACAACAATCACGCCAACCAGCGGCCCAAAACAGGTTCTCGTGGAGAACAAAAAGCCTCAATATCTTGGCAGAGGAACAGAAATTAAAAAGAAGTAATATGATTTTAACTTGCAAAACTTGTGAAGAAAAAATGGTAGGTCACATTGGAGACGAAATCTGTTCAGATTGTGCGTTTCCAGCGTTGAAACAGGCTAGAATTTCAGCCTCTCGCGCTGTCGAAGAGTTTTATAAAGAAAGAACAGGTAAGCAAAAAACATGCGGAGAAATTCTTAGGAGAGAAGAATAATTTTCGGCCCAAAACTCTAGAGTTGACTTGATCCCCAACAACGGAGCGGCGGAAAGAAGAAATCAAACATTGGCTAATAAAATGAAAGCAAATAGTTTTACTTGGCGACACGGGGAATGGGCCTCCTGTTGTTTGATTTTGTTGTTAGTATAAGATGCTTGCGTAGCTAACAGCTTGGCCCTACAATTTTGATATGAAACTAATCTTTGAAGCACCAATCAATTCTTTGAGTCTAGGCGTTGTTAGTCTAAACCTTCTCCGAGAATTCTACCGTAGAAAATTTGATATTGGATTATTTCCAATCGGCAAAACAGACTTGTCGGCCTTTAAACTTGAAAAAGAATTCGTTGATTGGCTTCAAAAATCCATTAACCAAAGGTGGAGCCTTCTTGATAAAGACGCTATTTGCATCAAAAACTGGCACTTGAATGACTCAGACAGGGTTCGGACGAATAATCAATTTTTGTTGACCTACCATGAAACCTCAGCCGCAACTTTGGTAGAAGCTAGGATTGCTAAACTACAAAAGAAAACCTTATTCTGCGGCCCATATTCAGAAGGCGTTTTTCGTGCGGCTGGTTGCAACAACGTTGGATCATTTAATCTTGGATTTTCGCCCGAATATTATGTTACTGGTAAAAAGTATCTAGATTGCGTTCATTGGGGGCTTTGTCAGAAATTCGAGCATCGAAAATTGACGGCCAAAATTATCTCTTTATGGGTTAAGAAGTATGGTAACAACAGAAATCATTCTTTAACTCTACTTGTAAACAACCCGTTCTTTTCGGCAGAAGATAACCAGCGATTAATTCATCAAGCATTGGGCGGAAGATTTTTTAACGTGAACGTCCTGCCAAGACTTTCCACTCAAGCTGAGTTAAATGATTACCATAACTCGATTGACGTAGATTTGGGCGGAATCTCGCCGAGTGAGAGTTGGAATATTCCTCCATTTTTATCAACAGCTTTGGGTAAGTGGGCCGTTACAACAGAATCCGCTGGAAATCTTGGGTGGGCAAATGAGGATAATGCTATTATGATTAAGCCGTCTGGAATGCGCCCATCACACGATGGAGTCTTTTTCCAAAACGGCGGCGAATTTAACCAAGGAGATTTTTTTGACGTTAGCGATGAAGAAATTCTAAAAGGTTTTGAACTCGCTGAAAAGAAAGCCAAAACCCCCAATCCCAACGGCCAAAACTTGCAAAAAACTCACTCATGGGGCCGAGCCGTGGATGAGATTTTGGCACAAATTTCTTGACAAGTTTTAATCTTAGCTTAAATTAACACATGATCACAAACGACCTACTTTTCCGAGAACAGCCTCAGTGTTGCTATATTGAATTCCCAACTTGGCCACCAGAAACATCACCGTATTATTCTCCGCGAAAACCTAAAACGTGGGGAAAAGATGAATTTTACATTCCAGCCGTTCCGCCGTATCGCCCATACGAAAACGACAAGCCCCTGAATAGAACAATCGCCGATTGGCTTAAGCCCCCCACCAAGGAATACTTCTCCGAAACCAAAGACGGCCTAAAGTTCCGCCTTGAATTGGCTGGCTTTGGCAAGGAGCATGTTTCTGTCTCTATTGAAGATGGAAAGAGTCTTAAAGTTTCCGCCAAAAACAATATGCTGTCCTACAACAATAGTTTCTCTATTCCCAATGCCGAAAATTACAACCTTTCAAACCCAACGGCCCAAATGAATAACGGCCTATTGGAAATCTTTTTTGCGGCGAAAAAAGAAGAAGTTCGGGCGATTAAAATCTTGTAACATGTCCCTAGCAACTCTAACATTTGACCTACCCGAAGAAGATAGAGAATTTTCTGATGCCTCCAACGGCTGGAAATGGCGCATGATTGTCGGCGAAATCCTAGACAACATTCGCCAAGATGTTAAATACTCTCAAGAAACAACAGAAGAGCAGAAAAGAGTGCTCGAAAACATGAGAACCTATATTTTCGGGCGAATGAGTGAAGAAGGGTTGTTACTAGATGAGTAAGAAAAAACCAAAACCTGTCCCAAAACCAACAACCGCCCGAAAACCTTGGGAGTTGATTGATTGGCTAAAAGAAAAAGGCTGGAAACATCCAGAGGACTAAAGTGTAATTCCAAGAATGGAACTAGACTTTTCCGCCCAAATCCGCGCCGCAAACGAAAACAAAACGTTAAACAAGCCTTTTCGCACGCCAAATGGGCCGAAAAAGTTTTCTGTTTACGTTAAGAATGATAAAGGTAATGTGGTGAAGGTTAATTTCGGTGATAAAAACCTTAGCATTAAAAGCGACGACCCAGAAAGGCTAAAATCATTTCGCGCCCGATTTAAATGCGACACAAATCCTGGCCCAAAATGGAAGAGTCGCTGGTGGTCGTGCTTCATGTGGCGCAAGAATAAAACGGTTACTCAAACGCTTAAAGCCTCTGTTGAGGACATTGTTGAAGAATGGGACGGCGAAACCTTTTGGGAAGAAGCTGACCTTCTAAAAGCTAACCCGCTTCTCGCTGGCGTTGAGGAAATAACAGAAGAAGGCGAAGAGAGTTGTTAGTATAATTCGTGCCACTTTACGAATTTTTTAACGAAACTACAGGAGAATCAGTTGATGTGTTTTTTCACATGACTGACGAGAAGGTTTACAATGGCGAAGACGGAACAGAAATCGGCCAATGGCGGCGCGTTTATCATGCTCCTCTCGCAGCTATAGATACAAAACTAGACCCCCGAGACAAAAACGCCTTCGTCCGCCGAACAGAAAAATACACTAAATTAGGAGAAATGCAGGACATTTCCCGCGAAATGTCTGAAAAGCGTGCCGCTAAAGATGGGAAAGACCCTGTTCGTGAAAAATGGCTGGACAATTATGAAAAATCTCGCAACGGCAAAAAACACTTCGAGCGAATTCCCAAAGTTGTCGAAACGCCGCACATTAAAATTGACATGAGCAACTAAGCTGTCAACTGAGAAATGAGGTTTTCTTGAACGGTCAAATATTCTGACGCCGCGATAGAATGACCAAGAGAGGTTGGGTGAATGCCGTCTGAAAAATAAGTTAAATTATCGTGAGCGCTTGTTCCATACAGAAGTGGACTTGTAGCTGGAACAACAGCAGCCACGCCATCGCTTTCTCCCCACGTTGCGAAAATGGCATTTTGGGGTTGAACGTAAATTAGGTCATATGACCCACCAATTTTTAAGCTCCAAATAGGACAAATAATAACTTTCCATCCAGCGGCCTGCCTTGCAAGGCAGTAGCTTCTAACTCTTGCGGCAGCAACAGCAGGATCACCGCTTGTTAAATTTGTGCCAATTCTAACCGCTAGAATATTATGCCTCTTGGGTCTTCCTCTTTTCGTGGAGTAATCTCGATTAATAAAAGCGTCTAATTCGGCGGCTTGAGATTCTAGATTAGAAATCCTCCATCCACTAAATGCCATATTCATTAATATTCTATTTTGAGAAGGGAAATATCTTAAATTTTTTCTTGGGCCAGATGAGCCTCCAGTAATAGAAGATATTGGAACCCCATTAGCCTGATAAAACCAGCTTATTGCGGCATAGGTCGTAGAATCTCCAACGGAGCAAATAAATACGGTGTCGCTCATTATGGGATTCCTCCTGTTATTGAGGTGATTAAGTTTTCGCAAAGGGTTTGAAAAGAAGCTCTTTGAGATGAGTTCATGCTTTTACCTATAAACATAATTCTTGTTGGGTGAGCACATCTAAATCGAATTTCACCGTTTGGAACAGATGAGGATGATTGAGACGAGGATAATATTAGCGAATTATTCCTATACAGGGCACAAGCATTAGAGGCGGTTCTTTGAGCAATAAACAATCCGTCAGAGTTAAAAGGAGACGCCGTGGACAAATCAGATGCTCCATTAATACAAAATGAGGCATTGCCATTACTCCACTTTGGATAAAGTGAAAGTTGAGCCAAAGGGGTTTGAGGGTTTGCTATTGTTGCGGCGAAAATTTGAATAGCCGCTATTGTTGTGGGACTAGAACACCAAAATCCAGCCATAGCATCATTCAATGTGTATTTTGGTGAAATTGCGATAGCGGGATTAAACTGCGTCGAAATATGATGTCCAGAAACGCCTCCACTCCAGCCACTATTAGCACTAAAGGTTAGTCCAGAAGTTAATTCTATCTCAATAGCAGTGTATTGAGTTCCCCAAACATTAGTTAATGAAGTTCCACCATTTACAGCGCAATTAATTGATAAAAAATCAAAATGATCCCCTAATCCAGCGTTAACCAAACCGTCAATAAAGTCGCAGTAAGCTTTTTCTCTAGCAGAGGTGGGGTATGGAACAAGTCTGCTTAAATATTGAAGGGACTGAGCCGAAATGTTTCTTAGCGAAGCGCCCCCAAACCCTTTAGAAATGCCTGTTTTCAAACCCAACATTTTAAGACACTGGTATGTTATATATTGTTGAAAAGTGGGTTTTTAGAGCGTCTCTTTCAGAAGAAGTTAAAGAACCTCTAATTATAATAAAATCAGACATATCGCCAGCAAATTGCTCTCCACCAGTTTCTCCCCAAGAGTAATTAGCCGCTTTGACCAAGTTATCAGTCGAGGCGAAGTTGGACGGCATGGTTGCTCCGTCAACGTCGCAATATAATCTGCCAGACACTCTGTAAAAACGAAGAATATGTTTGGCATTCGCCGAAACATTGCCTCCAAAATGATTATACCCACTAGCATTATAAAAACCAGGTTTTCCAGCACCACCCGAAGCCACCCCTGTTGATGAATAAAAGTAAATTGCTCCAGCCAAAAAGCCCACGCATCTGGTTCCTGTCGAGCTTGTTGGATAGCAGACAACCCACAATTCAAAATCTCCAGTTCCGATAGCTGTTGGAGTCGCAGTAACAAGTGAAGTTGCAAACCTTGTATTTGAGAAACGGAGTGCGGGTTTTGAATCTATATTGCTCGTTAAAATTACCTGTGGCTGAGAGGTTGTTGTGGATTGGGGAAGATCGGAATTTACATTTGATGCTTTTTGATCGTAAACCCTGGAACAAAACCCACTATTGGAACCGACAAAAGAAGAAAACGATACGCTGTCAAAATATCCATTGCTTAAAGTTCCAATATTAGTTTCTACTGACCCAGCAGACTCACGCACTCTTAAACTCTCTGAAACCGCCTCAAAATGTCGTGTTAATCCATAAGATGTCCAAACCTTACTCATAATAGCGTCCAAAGGCGAGACGTATGGTTGAGTGGAAGGTTTTTCTATATTTTTACCCAACTTTAGTCCAAGCCCAAGCATTATTTAAAAGCCTGCAAAGCTCCCGTGGTTAAGCGAATGGTTGTGAATTGGCCGAGAAATTCGTAATTCGTTAGTGTTTTACCAACGAGATAGGAAATCCCACTAATAGAAGAGTGCCCCGTAATGCCAGCAATAACAGCATCAGCATCAACTGTTCGGAAGGCTACCCATCCATTAGGGTTAGAAAATACGCCCGTGCCAGTTATAAAGTCACTGCCGACCCCCAAAGATGAGGCTGTTGCTGATTGGATGGAATATCTCATGTTTTTGTTAGGAGATTACACAAAAACGGCCCATTTAGCGGCCAAAACATACTCAACTTCTGGAATTTCGGCCTTTTGTGCGCAAGAAGAAAGAAAAAGCAAAGCGGCGAAAAGTAGGGAACGCAGGAAAATCATACGGTTATAATAGGTTAAATTTTAAAAAAGTAGATAGAATTCATTTCCGCCGCTGACAATTTTACAGGCAAACCCTGCTGCGGTTCAAAAAAGATTGGGCCGTTTTCTAGGAATATTACGTTTATGGCGTGATTACCCGCATTATCACCATCTTGGCGATAATAGATTTCGCCGATTGCAATACCTTCCGCCGAACCTTTCGACTTGCGGTGGCAAATTTGCGCTAAATTGCGGAAAAAACTCGAAAAATCTTCGCAGTCCCATTTCTCATCCCAAACAGATACGCCCAATTCATCTAGTTTCTTGACGAAAAAGGGATAGAATTTTTCCATCACCCATTTGAGGCTTGGCGCGTTGTAACCACTATCGCTAATCTGACTCTTGCGAGCTTTAGCCACGAAAGGATGTTTTTGAAGGTCTTCGGGCGAAAGAGTTTTCATGTTATTTATTACACTTTGTTTGTTAGTATATTTCGACCCCCAAATATTATGTATCAACTTCAAATCTTCAAGCCACAAAGTTTTGCCAAGGACGGCCAATTTCAAGGAGCCGCAATGAGTCTTCAACTAGGTAACGCTCCGAAAGGGAAAGCTGTTTATCTTAGCTTAGTCCGCCAAAAAAGCTGGGATACCGCCAAGCGACTAGGCTCCTTTTATAACAATAAGGACGAAGGACAATCCGCCCGAATCAAATTCAACGAAATCGAAGTCGGCGGCTTGATTTCTGCCATTCGTCTCTACGAGAACTGGAGCGGCTTTCACTCTTTTGACGATAATAAGACTCAAATCACCTTCTCCACCTACCAAAAAAAGGCCAAAGAGGGAGAAAAAGAGGGCGCAAAAGCGTTTTCTCTCACGGTTTCTCGCAATGGGCTAAAAATTGGCTTGGGAATTGAGAGGTCTGAGGCGGAAGCAATTCGTGTGTTTTTGGAGCAAAGTTTGGTAGAAATGATGCGTGCGTCCTATGAGCAAAGTAATTCGGCGGAATTTCGGGAGGCAAATAAGTGATTAACGATCCAAAATCATTTTGCTGCTGGCTTCAAGGCTATTTTGAACTAGGCGGTGAAAATTTGTCGCCCCAACAGGTTCAAATTATCAAAGACCATTTGGCGCTGGTTTTTAACAAAGTAACGCCAAATTACAACTTTGTATCAGGACTCGTCTTTAAAGATAAAGACCCAATCAATGGCATCCCGTTTGATACTGGAGTTTCAATAACCCCAAACACTAAACTATCAGAAGCTCTTTTTAATCAATCACTAGGAGGATGCGGAATCAAAGGAGATGACGTTTATATTCCGCCAGAATTAAACAACCTTAGACCAACAGGAGAGATAAACAATCTTTTCACCTACTCTGTGTGGAGTAACGATAAATGGGAAGCTTGTAACCAGATGCCTCTCATGACGGGAATGCCTGTTGATTTTTCAACAGCCCTCGAAGATTATAAAAACGGCAACCTATCAAAACACGGAACAGTCGGATACGTTTCTGGACCAAACGGCGGAATGATTTCTACCAGCGAATTTAAAAACTTCGTGGAGAATACAAATAGCGGCCAAAGTGTTCCTGAAACATATCCGTTTGTAGCGTTTAATAAACCAGTAGATTTTCCAATTTTTAAAAGCAATTGGACACCATCATTTGACCCCAATGGGCCAAAATTTCTATCCTGCTAACAATGGAATACAAACTTTTCACCTTTTGGCTAGATGGATTCTTAAAAGGCGTTGGCAGTCGAGCTTTGGCCGAAAATGAAGTTAAACTCATTCGCGGCGAGTTGGAGAAGGCGATAAAGCCAGTGATTTTCTCTATTAATCAGTATGGCGAAAATGGCCAAATCTCAAAACCACAAAAGATAAGACCAGCGTATTGTTAATATAGTGGATGCGTAAAAAAACAATCGCTTTCCACTCCAACAGTAGCAAACTTTTTACGGGATTTGGCCGCGTAACAAGAACCCTTCTTCGTTATCTTTTTAAAACGGGCAAATACGAGTTAATCGAGTGCGCAAACGGGCTTCCTTTTGAAGACGCCAATACAAAAAGAATGCCGTGGATTTGTCATGGCACTTTGCCATCTCTAGAAGAACAGGCGAAAATCTCATCTATTCCAGACCACGGCCAAAGAGAACACCAATCTAGAGCGGCTAGTTATGGCTATCATGGAATTGACGCAATTATAAATAAGTATAAACCTGATATTTGGGTCGGAGCAGAGGACGTATGGGCCTTTCCAGAGTTTGAAAAGAAGGATTGGTTCAACAAATTAAACCCTATTCTTTGGACAACACTTGATAGCCTCCCCACAATTCAAAGCGCAATTGATTTAGCGCCCGTTTTCAAGAACTATTACGTTTGGGCTTCGTTTGCAGAAGAAGACTTTAAACGCATAGGGTATAATCATGTAAAAACTCTTCATGGATGCATTGATCCAGAACCATTCTTTAACATTGGGGCGGAAAAGAAAAAAGAATTGCGAAATAAATTTGGAATTAGCAACGAATCTGTTATTATCGGCCTTACAAGTAGAAATCAGTTGCGCAAGGGATTCCCGCATCTTATTTTCGCGCTAAAAGAGCTTCGAGAAAAGAATCCAAATACTGACTATAGGCTCCTCCTCCATACATCATTTAAAGAAGGTTTCGATATTCCAAAACTAGCGGCGGAATCTGGTATTCCCCTAGATTGCATCTATACAACGTATTTTTGTCGCCAATGCAAAGAATTTGAGGTTAAACCTTTTAGTGGACACGATTTGGATTGCAAATTTTGCGGCGCAAAAAACACGGTTAATACCGTTGACATTCAACATGCCGTTTCAGATGAGCAATTGAATCTTGTTTATAATCTAATGGATATTGCATGTCTGCCCCTAACATCGGGCGGACTGGAATTCTTTTGCCTTGAGAGTAAACTATGTGAGATTCCTCTTTTGGTAACAAATTATAGTTGTGCTACCGACGCTGTAAAAGAAAATAGCGGTGGATTTCCCCTAGATTGGGTTCCAGACGTTGAGATGGGAAGTAATTTTACGAAAGCCCGAACAAAGATTTCATCCATTGTTGAAAAGGTGGAATGGCTATCTTCCCTATCGAAAGAGGAGAGAGAAAACATTGGCAAACAGGGCCGTCAATACGTTCTAGACAATTATTCCATTGATGTAATCGGCAAAAAGTGGGAAGAAATTTTCGACTCTTTGCCAGAAAAAGATTGGGACGCTCCAGAGAATCAACAAAAACCTAAAAACCCCTCTCACATTCCGCCCAACAACCTTTCTCCCGAAGATTTCGCAATAAATCTTTTGACCGAAATGATGCATGAGCGCGTTGACCAAAACACTAGCCATGTCAAAAATTGGGCGGCCCATTTAAAGAAATCGAACGACTATCAAGGCGTTTACAAACACTTCGTAAATCTTGCTCACCAATTTAACGCTAACTTGAACAACAAGCCAGTAGATTTGGCCGAATTGTTGAATAAAGACGATGAGGGGCGCAGGGCAGCAATCGTGATTCCTGAGTCGGCAGGAGACATTGTGATAATCAACAGTTTGCTCGGCCAATTTAAAGCGCTCTATCCAGAATACAACATCTATTTTGTGACAAAACCAGAATTCTTTGAGTTGGTAGAGTCAAACCCAGCCGTTCATAAGGTCTTAGCTTGGGCACCAGTTTTTGAAAACATGTTTTTTATGATTGGCAACGGGACGCACATTGGCTATTTTGATATTGTTAAATATCCACATTGTCAAACTCAGCGCATGTTGGCATATCAATCGACAGAACCTTACAAAACAGAATGGCTTCCCTAAAAACGGCCAATTTCCCACTCAGGAAAACACCGCAAAACAAAAAAAAACTTGACAATCTAGCTCAAATCTGTCATAGTTAGACATGAAAAAGCTAACGAAAAAAGAACAAATCTGGGTTGATAGAGTGGAGAAGCTATTAATGAATCCGCCCTCAAAAAGAATTGGATTGTTTACGATAGGAGATTCCGATCTTCGTGTTTACGACAGAAGCCTTGAAGAAGATATTGATAACCTCATGGACAAAAGAGGTATAGATTTTTGCAGCGCAGTTGACGAACTTGATGCTGGATTTGGATTTATTAATGCTGATATGAGCATTCATTCTACATCAGGCTAAAGTTATTATAGAGGAATGAACCTTCAATCCGTGTACGCAACCGCTCTTGGCGTTATCCCTAAAGAAAAACCAATCCTAAACGAAAAATTCTTCCCCCTCACGGCGGAAAAGTTCATTCTCATTCACAACGATAACAAGCTGCCCTCGAAATATTACGAGCTTTTCCCCGAAGTTATCTCTCTCCTAAAACCCGTCCTTCACAAACTAGGCTATCGAATCTATCAAATTGGCGGCAAAAACGATCCAATCATTGACGGAACAGACGGCCAATTTTTAGGGTTATCATGGGGCCAGACATTTTATTTAATGAAGCGAGCGAGTTTGTTCATGGGGATTGATTCCGTGTGCTCCCACATTGCAGCGGCCTATGAAATTCCATCGGTTGTTTTGTTTAGTCACACATATTCTTCTCAGGTGACAACAAACTGGTTGCCCGCCGATAAAAAAATCATTCTAGAGCCTGAATGGGGCAACCGCAAACCCTCCTATCAACCCAACGAGTCGCCCAAAATGATTCGCACAATTAAGGTTGAGAGGGTTTGTCAAGCAGTTTTCGACCTTCTCTGTAAAGGTGTTCAACTGAACATGAAAACAATTCGTGTCGGCGAAGATTATTACAATCCCGTAATGGAAATTGTTCCAGACCATTTCCAAGAAAACACCGCTTTAAAAAACGGTTACTTGCATTTCCGAATGGATTTGCAGCATAACGAACAGTGTTTGTTTCACTGGCTGGCGAACGGCTACAAGGCTCACATTATCGCCAAACAACCCGTAACCCTAGACGGCTTAAAACAGTTTCGCCCGAACATTGGGCGACTGATTCTAATGGCCAATTCTCTAGAAAGTTTTTCGGCAGAATATCTCAAAGTGGCCAAAAACCTCGGCCTAGACGTATTAATCTTCTGCGAAAAGAAAGAAATTCTGCCCCAGATGAGAGAAAAGTTCTTCGACTACGTTGTAGAAGAACTAGACTACCCCGAAGAAAAAGAGCTTGACAAAATCCCCAAAGACGCTAAATTCTTCACGAAAAAACAAATCATCAGCAACGGCCAAATCTACCCATCAGTGGCTCACTACAAAAGAAACATCCCATTCTCTCGGGCGAATCAAATTTTAGACAGTCAGGATTTTTGGCTTGACTTTGAGTACTTTTACTTTTACATTTAAACATGACAACTGACACAACATCTGCCGCCGAACAGCCTGAAACAATCGTTCTTCCTCGAACCTATCCAGAAAATTACCAGAACGGCCCATTCAAACTGAAACGCAACCAGTTTGGGTTGCTTGATAATGTGGATTACAAGTTCACGCCAGATGCTTTCGTTGATTGGCGGGCCATGATTAATCCAAAATTCCTCTACCCAAATAAGGGCTGGTTTGAGCGAGCGGGTAAAGAAGTTCCAACCTCCATCGAAGGATTGGAAGATCATCAACTTCTCTGTAAATTGGGCGGATATAAGGAATTGGCGCGTTTACGCGGGTATTCCAATGTAAATTACAAACTAGAATATCTCCCAAATGGAGTTTCGGCTATTTGTTCGATTCATTGGTTGCCTAATTTTGAAACAGATGGCGGTTATGTAAATTTCCAATCAATTGCCAATTCCACAAGCGAAAACTGCGGCCCAATGTGTGACCTGTTTAAAGAAACTCAAGCCGAAAATCGGGCGTTTGTTCGCTGCGTTCGCAATTTCTTAAACATCAACATTGTTGGTGACGATGAAATTTTCAAGGGCAAAAACGCTGTTCACGAAGAACAGGACAACGCCCCAAATGCCTACGATCCGAACTACACTCTTGAGCAACATGCCAAGAAAAAGTTCAAATCCTTTGACGAATTCAAAAAACATTTCGCGGAACAAAAGTATAAAAAAGTTACTAACGTAACATGGACTAGCTATAAGGACATTCCCGTAGCTGATTGTCGCAAGTTGATTGAAATTCTCACTGCCTAAAACATGAAACACTGGAACTTTTTTCCTTGTCTATTGGCACTTTTGGCCGTTTTTTGGTGGAGATTTGTTGATCTTCGGTTAGAAGAAATAAAAATTGAAGGCACTCGCCCAAAAATCGAAATCCGCTCAATTCAAGACGCGCCATTTAATTTTGGAGTTCCGCCAATTCCTCAATTAGGTTTGCCGCCCGAAAACACGCCATTTTTTGATCCTCATGCCCCAAACAGTGCGGAAAATGTTATCCCTGAAAATAAAACCAAAATTTAAAAATGCCCACCGACCCAGCTCACCGACAGCCGCCTATCGCCGCTGAAACCACAACCGCCGAACAAACGCCCGCACAGCCCGACGCTTGCGGCTGTTCGGTGCAGCGAAATTGTTCTGCCTTGAATTCCACGGACAGCGTTGATGAGGAGGGTTTGAGGCATCTAGCTCCTAAAGGCGTGAAAAGAATTGCTAATGCTCTGAAAGTGCTATTCGGAAGAAGTATGGCGGTAAGTCTAGTCCCACTGTCACGGGATCAGCTCGAACGACGACTCGTAAATCTTCATTATGCCCATCGAGAGCGACGAGATACGGTTTTTGAGCGTCTAAAACGATATATTGGTTGGTGACGACGATGTTAGAATCGTCCAGAAGAACGACAGAACCAATTCTTTTAGTTTCCTCGTTTTCTCTGTAGTAAAGTGGTAGGCGAGTCATAAGATAGGCTAACTTTCTCTTCTATTTCCCCCGCCGAAAAAATACTGGCGGAGTTGTGGGGGGGGGGTTGGCAGAACTCCAGCCCTCCCACCGAGCCTTTGGCGAGGTTGGGTGCGGCAAGTTTCGTGGGAGGCGAGTTAATATAATGCATGGTTAGAAAAATCACTAATCCCGCCGAATACCTAACGCTCCTAGACAATCTTGAAAAGCAGTGGTTTTTTGACAACCAAAATGCGGGGCATGTTTTGCCGATTAGCAAAGAAGGTTTAGCAACCCTCGCCAACTCTCAATTACTAACTTGGAATTATCACTGTTGGTCGAATGAAGCATTGGATAGCATATTTTTGGGACAGTCAGGGTTCAATCCGCTGTTCAACCGAACAGCCTTCCAAGAAATGCTTTGGCTATCAAAAACAGGTTACGGCGTGAAATTGTTGAAAGCGGCGCTTGACTTTGCCAAGTCATATGATACACTAATCATGGGTTCAGTATCGGCCCGAAACAATGACAAACTAAAAAAATTATACCAAAAACTCGGCCTAAAACAGGACGGCGTTTGTTGGTTAAAACTCCAAAACCCCAAAACACTATGACAGAACAACGAAAAAACCAAATCCTCAAATTGGAAGAAGAAAACGGCGTTTATGGCGTAACTTGCGAATGCTTTGCCTCGATTCTAAAAGAAGATGGCTTTTCCCGCGCCGAAGTTGAGGAATATTATGCCGACGATCCTGAATTTATCGAAATGGCAAAACTTGATAGGGTTTTTGACAGAGAATAAAATGTGGCCCTTCTCTAAGAAACAGCCAATCTTCCGCGAAATTTCCCGCGAATACCTTGGATATAAAATGGAGCCATGTATGGGTCGCGGCGGAATGGGAACAGATGTTGACACATTTTCAATTTGGGCCGTTACTCTTGAAGACGTAGAAACGGGCAAAAGAAAAGTAGAAAAACAATTAAAACTGGAATTCTAATATGAACCTAGACTACGAAAAAGTCCTAACCCGCGCCAATCAGTTATACAAAGAAGCAAAGTGGGAAAAATATCCCCTTTACTATAACGAAGATGATGACTTTGAAATCGAAAGCGATCAGGTCAAGTGTATGCTGAAAGCCTTAATCGAAGAACTAAACAAGTGAAAACCCTAGACGAACTCCCAACCCTTCTCGATTCCATGATTTCCTCTCAAAAGGAGAAGAAATTAAAAACCTACGTTGCTAAGTATAAAGGCAAAAACCTAGTTATGACAAGTGGCAAAAGCTCGTGGAAAGCAATGAATCATGCGAAAGCGGCTGTTTTGAATCATTTTTCATATGAAGAACAAAGATACAAATATCCTCCAACAGAAAAATATATTGGAGCAGATGGACGAGAACGCCAAAACTATGACTACTCACAGGCAGAAAAAAGAGAAAAAGAGTTTCGCGCTAAGTTGTGGGAGCTAGTTGAAATTGTGGAGTTGAAAGACTAAATAATAAAAACCACACAAACCATCCCCAAAATAACAACTTTCCGCCGAAAATAACGAAAACCCCAAGAAACGGGCCGAAAATAATAAAAATGCAAGTCCGCCTACTAACAAAAACCATCGGCCTTCACGAATACGAAGGAAAGTCAATCGACGAAATCATCACGGGCATTGCCCGAATCAGCTCTTCTAGGGAAACGAATGAGCTATTTAATGAACCACACAAACTTCTTAGACATTGCATTAGTAATGGCCATTGGAGCGTTTTTGGAACATGTAATCTTGGGTTTGAAATCGTGACCAGCAGAGCGATTGGCCGCGAACTTCTCCGACATTGGAGCCTCTCTCCACAGGAATTCTCCCAAAGATACAAGGCCGTTTCAGAATTTGAACCTATTGAGATTAGAAAACAGTGCGCGAATAATCGTCAAAGCTCTACGGAAGTTTTTGATCCAAGAGACAATAATAGGCCGCTTTTAGCGTCAGAAGCTATTGCCTTTAGCTTGAAAATGACAAAAGACCTATATCAAGACTTGCTTCATCAAGGAGTAGCTAAAGAATGCGCCCGAATGATTCTCCCTGAAACGACTCAAACAACTCTTTATTTTAACGGCAAAATTCGAGATTGGATTACGACGCTTAATCAGCGTCTCCACAAGACGGCCCAAAAAGAGTGCCGATTGGTAGCAGAAGCGATTCGAGATATTTTTATTCAAGAGTGTCCGATTATCAGTAAAATGCTTTTCAATTTTGAGGATGCATATGATTGTCACGTTTTGGACAGGGTTCTTCTCGAAAAATACGGCGTTTATCAAATGGTAAAAACAAATGGTTACAAAAAGCTCGCCGCGAGTTAATATAAACCATGAGAAAAACCGTCGCCAAACAAATCCGCAAACTCGTCAATCCAGAAAACCCCGCTAGTCGCCGCGTTTACCGCCGATTGAAGAAAGCCTATAACACCCTTCCCCACAACAAGAAGGGTCAATTTTTGAAGATTTTGGGTTTGAGTTTTACGCCGACTAATACTCAGTAACAGTAACCCAACTTCCCGCTGTAATTGAAACAGTGTTAGGCCCGCTAGTTTCTTTTGCCGCGAGCAAGTGAAGGGTTGACGCATTATCCCCGTTAACCACAAAAGCGTTAAACAAAATATTTGACACGGAGGTATCCCCATGATCACTTGTGTTCATCTGGTTGTAACCAGTAACAGCGTAGGTTTTGGGCGATTTTGAGTAATCATTGATTAGCAAATTTCCCCGCGCATAAACAGCCTGATTCGTGCCGCTAAACCCTATCGAAACCCCTTCCGTGGTAGAAGAGCCAGAATAGTGAAGGTTGTAGTCTATTTGGTATTTTTTACCATTATTTAACCCCATAGATAATCCAGAAACAATCGAAGGCGTATTTGTTAATGGAAAGTCGCCAGTCAAATATTGGCTTAAAAATCGACTAGAGTTCGAGAAATAAAAGTTATTTTGAGCGATCAAAGAATAGTCCTCCAAAGTTTGTATTGACCGTTAGGGTTTTGTAGTTGAGCCATTAAATAAATATATCCCGTGCCGCGAGTGTAATCAGAAATTCCAGTTCCTTCGCCCGAAACAAGAATCCTTGTAAAGTTTCCAGTGTCGGAAACGGCGTATTCAGAAACGCTTAATCCAGAATGGCCCGAAATCCTTGACAAAGTATTGTCTGTAATCAGAATCTCCCTAGATGAGCAGAAACCACTCGCGTCTGTTAATTGGGCCGTGTATTTGATTGTGCGGAAGGGATAAGTCTCACTTTGAGAAATTGAAGAGCTTAAATTAGGATTATAATACTCACCAGTTCTCATGTTGCCAGAAATGTTAGCCACAACATCCAAGATTTGATAATCCGATCCAACAATTGTGCCAGTATGAAGAGTATGAATACAATACGCTCCATCCTGTAAAATTACAACAGAACGGCCCGTCAAGTTATTAATCGGCGGAGACGCTATTTCTCCATTATACATTAATCCGCTTGCATAGCCAGTAAATAAAACGCCCGATCCAAAGTTGTCATACGGCAAAATCTTATAATGGTAATAATTACCATCAACTGGTTGCTCGCCCTCATTAATTGTCAAGGTGTAGGCGGTTTTTTGTTCAAAAATGCTAATGCTTTTTAGCAAGTTTGCGCCAGCGCCAGTTCCCGTTACTACTGAGAAACTAGGAGACGCCCCCGAATAAATTTCAAATTTAGAAACATCATAATAATCTGCGCCGCTCATATACAAGCTAATATCAATCTTGCCAGTTTGTCTGTTTGGGCCGCTTGTTCCATCCAAAACGCCTGAAAATCCGCTGACAACGGCAGCGTTGTGATAAATTGTGTATCTCCCGCTAGACATTGAAGTGGGCGATTGCTCTCTCAATTTAAACGTTAAACGATAAGCTCTTTGAGGATCACCGCTGAATGCTTGAATGTTTTTCTCTTTTGAGAAAACATAAGTTGGACCGATTAATCCCGTTTCAAAATTCGCCCCGCTTGGAGCAAAAGAGCCGTTAGTGTATCGAACGTCAACATCAAACGTAAGATTATTCTGTCCACCATATTGAGAACGAGTGTTAACGGTTTGATTATACTTGTCAAGGGCTGAAATTGTTAGTGTAGCGTCTTCTGGAATACAAATGCCGCTTCCTTCGCCAACTGCTGGTGGAGTTGCCTTGTTATAAATTTGTTGGAAAGTGTACATTAGGCGATTGAAATGTTGGTAATGTGGGGCGTAATTAAGCTGGCGCTAGGCAAAATCGTTACTCCAGTTGATGAAGTTCTTGAGGTGTATCCCAAGCTTTGGTTTTTAGCACTCACGGACAGCCTGTAAAAGCCAACTTGCTCTTGGTCTAGCAGGACATAGTTATTTGTTTCTGTTGAGGATGTCACTCTTGAACCATTTGGTTTCGACAGCGTAACATAATAACTACTTGCTCCAACAACAGGATTCCATGATCCAGACAGGTCAACGACACTTGTTCCGCCGAAATTTCCGCTGGAAAATGCGGTTATAACAACATCGTTTAACTGATAATTTTCAACGATTGATGATGAAGTGTTGAGTTTTGGCCGCTGAATGAACGAGAATGTATCGTAAAAGTCGTTCAAGTTTTGCGCTGCCTCAATTTCTGCAAACTTGCCAGAGTTAAATTTGATAGCGGCCATTTCAAACTCATTCGGCGCGATTTCTCGAATGCTGGCAATTTTATAAACTTCTTTAGGCACGCCAGAAACAGAAACGGAATATGGTGTTCCAACTTGAACATTATGCAAGAAATCCAAGTTTGGATTGTCAACTGAGGTGTAATCAACAACTCCGCCAGTTGCCCAAACTCCTGTCGGGAAAGACGTGTTTGGTGATCCACTTGTAATAACGATGCCAGACTTGACTGCCCGCAAATACCAGTACGTTCCGCTTCTCGATATGCTGTAACCAGTTGTGGCATTAATCCCAGAAAACAAAGTGTATCCGCCGCTTGTTCCAATTCCAGAATACAATCCAGTTCTCGGGCCAGCAACTCCAGACTGTTGAATTCCAGTTACTAAAATTTGCTGATATTCTTGGCGCGGAGACAAATAAACATTGCAACCATATTCGGGCGAATTATCATATCCAGTAATTTTGTAGCTTTGGATGCTAGGTACATCGTTAGTGTATATGTCTTCAAAAGACAATCCACCGCTGTAACGAGCTTTGCCATACATTTCGTCCCAACTTTTGCCGCCGCTTGGCGAAACAAGGGTTAATTCGCCCAAAAATACCCCACTTTGGAATTTTTCATTTAATCTGACCGTTCTAGAGTCTGGGTCGATTGACAAAACGCGGCCAAAGTTTTTTTGTTGGGTTTTGAGTTCGTCGTTTACATTAATCAAATCTCCAGGTTTGACAATCAAAGCGTCCATTCCAGCCGTAAAGCTGACACTTTCATTTTCGTCGGTTGTCCCGTAAAGAATATGTTGGCCGATTCTATTCGCCAGCGTTTTAGACGTTACTCCAAAAGAATCGTAGGTTGTTTTGAGAACGCCTCTTTTACGAATACTTTCCACGTTTTCAACGTATTCAACCTTACTTTTAAAGTCGTCGTTTTCGTCCAAGTAGGCCACTTCAACCACGTTAAACTCTTGATCGCGGCGAGACGAAGAATAAGAGAAAATCCCTTCTTTGACGTTTGAGTTTGAAAACTCAAAAGCTGGAACTTTTAGCCTGTCGTCGGCGAAGTTAACCTCTCCATTGTGATAAAAAATACTGCCCCTGAAAGACGCGGCAATTGAATTAATTGTTTGAAAAACATCAGTTCTGTCGCCCAAAATAATGTTAATTGAATATCTTGGCTCTTTGCCGCCAAAAGCGTTTGGAACACCAACAAACACACCGTTTTTATCCACGGCATCACAGAATTGGCCGATTTTATAAAGCTCCCAAACGTTGATTTGTCTTGGGTCAAGAAAGTTTCCAAGGCCATACTCTTGATTAATCAACAGGTCAAACAACACCCAAGCTGGATTATCAGTCCATAGCTCTTTGAATGTGCCGTCCCAATTTCCCCTGTAAATTTGCAAATCGCTGGCAGTTGCAGCGCTAAAATCCTCTTGAGTTCTATACCTTCGCTTGTCTTCGCCGTTTGGTTTGAGGGGGAAATAGTTACTTGGAACAAAAACCCTTTTCAGTCTTGCGTCGTAGGAACGCGGCGGAATTTGTGAAATGTTTCGGCTGTCAATTTTCGTGCCGATAATCGCCGAATTTGGGTAAGAGAATGATGTACTGATTATTTCAGTCACTTTTTCTAGTGAAATTTCACGGCGAACCAAGACGGAGCTAGATTCATGGGTTGTTCTTGTGACGCGAACGAATCGTTTTTTACCAGATTCAACACTTGGCAGAACAATTCCAGAAGATGCGTTTAGCGCTCCGCCCGAATTTGACGCGGCCACAAATGAATATTTAGATAAAATAGACGAATTTTCTTCGCGGCCAATGTCAACAAGCACAGCATTATCAGCAATACCGCTAATCTGGTAAACTCTTTTTTGGACGGTTGACTCAACCTCTCGACCAAAAGAGTCTTGAAGACCCCATTCAACAGTAAATCTTACTGCTGTTGGTAGTTTTGCGCCAGCTTGAACGCTTCCGATTCCATTTAAACTTTGGTCTATTTGGTTTGTATCGGAAAGGGCGCGAACACCAATTGTTAAATACACCCTGTCAACATTGCTGTTTTCAATGACGTGAACAATGGGAATTGCGCTCTCAACGTAAGTTGATTTATTGTTTCCAGCATAGCTCGAAAAGCTTTTGCCGCTACGATTGTCTGTTGAACCTTCTCCAGAAGCATTTTCGGCCAAAGGTATCTCAGAGTATCCGAGAGTCGAAAAACCATTTGCATCACCAAAGTTTGAAACGCGGAAAATTGATCCGCCGACATTGAACGGGCCAGCTAATTTTACGCCATATTCTTTTGAAATATAAACTTTTCTGAAATAAGAGAGCGGCGTCTGAAATTCATCGCCCATTCTTGCCTCCGCCAGAACATTGTTATAGTTGTATTTTTCATTTGCATAGTTCAATACAACAAGCTTGGACACGAAATCTTTAATTGCTTGAACGCTTTCTTGAGTTGGGCCGTCGCCATTTTTGGCCCCAAACAAAATTATTGATCCGCCGATTTCAACAACAGTTGATGACGTTTTTCTAACATAGGTTAAATCAATATAATTCATCGCGCCAAACTTCTTGGCCGAAGTCAAATCGTCAATTTCCAACCTTTGGAACGCTTGATTCCGAACATCCTCAAGCAATACACAATTTGTATATTCGTCAACGACAAAATCAGAAGACACAGTTTGCGTCTTTTCTGGTGTTTGAAAAATTGCAACCGTGTTTGAGCAGTCGTTTTGAACCGTCTCATCGAAAGGTTCTCCAAAATTGATTTTTACGGCGAAAAACGGATACTCAGAATCGTCTTTTGTCTCGTCAAAAGAGAGAACGTTATTCTTTACATCGACCCAACTGTTATAATTGAATCTCAGCTTTTTCGCCGAAGCGTTTTGAGAAGCGTCAACGCCGAATCCAGCAGGCGATTCTGCAACCGTGGCAATAAGGTCTATGGACTTGTAAATGCTTTTGGCAATGTCGTCTCTCTCCCATGTGATTTCAAAAGAGTTGTCCCGAACAACAGAAGTTGGACACTCGAAAATATTTCCAATATCGCCGCTCGAAGAGACTGGAGAATATGTTAAACATGTGTATGGATCGTTAACGGACGCATGATTTGCAAAATAAGAGCGTGTTTTTAAAACACTTGGCCCGTATCTGCCTGTTAAAAATTCTGTTCCGCCAGTTGCGTTGACACTGGCTGCTCCAGTGAAATTTTTTTCATTAAAACTTCCCGATCTAAACCATAAACTGTAAAGATTATTCGCTAATCCAGTCAGGGAAAATTCCGCACTTGCCACGGCGCTTGTGCCAGTATAGCTTGCATCAATGCTTTTCTTAACAGGAACATCGTCAAAGTAAATGCCCTCAAAAATGCGATGGCCTTGAACATATTGGCCGTTTTGATTAACGAGTCCGTCAATAGGCCCGTCTGAAATCAGGTCAATGTTTTCGGCGTAAGAATAACTTGCCAAACTTTGAAGAGCGCCTAGTTTTGGTGGCTGCAATTCTGCTGGCGGCGGCGGCGCTGGCGGAGGAATGCTTATGCTGACATCTCCGCCCCTTCTTCCAGCACCCTCGATAATTGATTTTTTGTTTAAAAAGTGCTGCATTAAATTTGCTGGTTGTGGACAATGCTCATGTAACTTTGACCCTCTTCAAGGCTTTGGGAGGCAAATTCATCAAAAGTGCTTACGCTGTTTGGGTAACTTTTGATGTTTTCTTGGATAATAGCGCTTCCTACGCGGAGTCTTCCATAGGCGAGAGGAATAGGATTCCCTTGAGATGCAACGTTTTCTCTGTTTGAGAAAAGGAACGACTTGCTTGTTGCACTGGTTGCGGCAGTTGATTGGTTGGGGTTGCTTTGAGAAATGGCATTTGCTTGTGGCGGTTTTGTTAGGAGGCTTTGCAAACCAAAAGAAATGGCCGAAAATGCCACAGCCAAAAGCATTGACCCGATTAGTGTTGCTGTTCCGCCGAGCGCAACGCCGCCAATTGCTGCAAGAGCGCCCACAACCAACGCTGCTACGCCAGCGCCAAAAATCGTGGGAACAATGTGAATTGTTTTCATTTTTGAAACAACGGACAAGTCATTTTCGTTGGAAAGCTCCCTGTCATCAACAACAAGAGTGTATTGGCAACCATTTTTGCCCAATTCAATAATTTCTTTGTTGAACCCCTCGAAAGAACACTCTAAAGCCCTAAACACATCTCTTGGTTTGGAAAGCGAAAAGCAGTGTTTTTTGCCATATTTTTGGCCCAAATAACCATGAATGAAAACGGTGGTCATAACAGCTTTCCAAACTCCTCTAAAAGGTTTTCGTTCACTTCGCTGTTTTCAGGAACATGCAAGTGAAACTTGTTTTCTGGAATAGAGTAAACTAAAAAAGGCAACGCGCAATTCTTAGAGTTTGCCAAGTCAAATTCGCTAGGCTCACAACCACTGTTTATATGAGAATGAAACACGGCCACGAAAATATACTCGTTTTTAAACTTTAAATAATCCAGTGGCGAAATAGAAAAATACTTGTTTGGCTCTGGATTGTGGTTGTGCATTTGCTTAAACAAAAACTCTTTGCCGTCAAAGCCAATAAACCCGCAGATTTCGGCCATTGGGCTAGTTTTTGAAGCTGTTATCAATTGTTTAATCATTAAAACCGATATTTGTTGGTTGCAGGATACCCGCCGAAAGGAAGATAACCCTTGTAGCAAAGGTTTGTTGGATCGTCCATGAAGCGCTTTTTGCAGCCAGTGATTGTTTTTGAGCACTCGTCTTTCTCCCAATAGAGAGAGCCGTTTGGCTGGTTTGGATGATTTGTTGGGCTGGAAACGTGGCTGGCAATGCAAACGAAAAATGTTTTTGGCGGATTTTTGTAGTTTTCAACGTAAACGCAAGCACCTCGCTGGTATGTTTCACCGTTTACCCAAAGGTTTCGCGCCGATTTTAGCTCAAAATCACCCGTGAATGGCGAGGAGAAATCAGAATCGTCGGATTTGCAAATTGGAGGACCACAATAATTGCATCCTTTGCCACGATACTGGAAGGGACAATAGTTTGCAATAATGGTTTTCCCCGCAATGTTAAAGCTCTCAAGGTCAAATGGATAAGTTAGCTCAAGCTCCACAAGTTCCTTGTTTTCGCCAGTCTTTTGAGAAACAACATATTCCTCACGAGAAAGAATGCCGTTTGGGTCTGGAATTCCGTATGGGTTTGTGCCAGCGTCAAAGTTTTCAGCATCCAAACACCGAACCATTGTTTTGATTATCACAATTTTAGCGTTACGAAATTCATTTTTTCGGCGCAAAAGTTGAGAAATTTGTCCTCCAACGTTGGAAATTCGGATTTTTGGGCGAGAAATTCGTTGCTGGATGTTGGTTTCCGTGGAGTCAATTTCGGCGGCAATAGGAGAATATCTGATTCCCCCGAAAACGATTGACCCATTAAAACCATTCGTGCCATTTACAAAGGGAAAGTAATTTTCGGGTTCTTGCAACGTATCATAGTAAAGCCTATAGAGATTCACCACCGCGCTTGGGGCGATTTGCAGCAAGTTTCTTTTGCTTTTTTCTGATAGAGCCATGAGTTTAAACCGTTATCCTTGATAGTGAGTTACACTGTAAAGGCACACTAACCACGCTTTGGAATAGTAAAAATAAGATATTTAAAAAGTTCTATGTTATTTTTTAACAATTAGTGTAATATATTTAGAGTGAATCATCGCGGTTATAAATTTCGTATCTATCCAGCGCCAGAACAAGAGGCTGTTCTACGCAAAACAATTGGATCGTGCAGATTTGTCTATAATTGGGCGCTAGCACAGAGAAGAGAGGCGTGGGTTAAAGAGAAGAAATCCATAAACTACGCCAAATCGTGCAAGGCGTTGACGGAGTTAAAAGGCTCTCCCGAAAAGGCTTGGCTTAATGAAGTGTCGAGCGTTTGCTTGCAGCAAAGTTTGAATAATTTAGATGTTGCGTTCGGCAATTTCTTCAAGAAACGCGCCGCGTATCCCTCGTTTAAAGCTCGCAAAAATGGCGGTTCTGCGCGGTTCACAGATAACGCTTTCCGCCTAAAAGGCGACTATCTTTTTCTCGCGAAGATTAAAACACCCTTTAAAGTCGTTTGGTCGCGCCCGCTTTCCAATATCCCAAATTCAGTAACCGTTTCTCAAAATGCTAGCGGTCAATGGTTTGCCTCATTCCTATGCGAGGAGGAAATTGCCAAACTTCCGCCTTCCGACAAACGAATCGGTATCGACGCTGGTATTGAAAACTTCGCAACTCTCTCAGACGGGCGAAAATTTCAATCTCCGAAAGCGATTCGTAAATTGCGCAAGAAACTAGCACGCCTGCAAAGGCGTCACTCTCGCAAAAAGAAAGGTTCTAAAAACCGTGAACGCGCCCGCAAAAAAGTTGCCCGTGTTCACCAGCGCATCGCAGATGTGCGCAAAGATTTCCTCCACAAATTGTCAACTCAACTCGTTCGCGAAAACCAAGCGATTGCTTTGGAAGACTTGTCTGTGTCAAGTATGGTCAAGAACCGCAAACTTTCTCGCGTAATTAGCGAGCAAGGCTGGCGCGAATTCAGAACTATACTTGAATACAAGTGCGAGTGGTATGGGCGAGAACTACTAATCGTAGATCGTTGGTTCCCAAGTAGCAAAACCTGCTCATGTTGTGGAGCGAAGGCTAGCTTTGGCCTAGAAATAAGGCAATGGACGTGTGGCGCTTGCGGCGCAAGCCACGACAGAGACGTGAACGCCGCGAAAAACATTTTGGCCGCTGGACAAGCGGTGTCAGACTGTGGAGTGGACGGAAGACCAACGAAGAACTACGTTCTTCGGGGCAGGACACAACGAAGCAGTAAAACGAAAGCGCGAGCATCGAAAACAACATCTCTTAAAGATGAATAAATGTCAAACTATCGAAGAGTTTTATATTAACGGCAGCTTTTTCGCGAAAGAAAAGAAGGTTCTAGAAATTTGGAAAACCTTTTGCCTGAAAAGTCCGCCGTTGCCCGAATTGGGAAAAGGCTCGTTGTCGGGCCGACACGACAAGATTTTTGACTATTTTCGGCGGAATTTTGAGAATAACCTGTGTTTTCTAGAGAAAAATGGCCGATTTGTGATTTTTGGAGATGGGAAAAGCTGGCTGGACGACCCAACCGCAACCTTACCCGCTGGTAAATTGGCGACAATGATTATGGGCGCATCAGAAAAAACCCTAGACCCATACGATTCTATAAAAATGCTGCAAGAGTTTTTCCGCCGATTGAAGGAAAAATACAGTTATGACGTTGTAGCTTGGAACCAAAACAGGGAATTCCGCCGAAAACCATTTGAGCGGCTAATGAAGAGACTCGGGGCGAAACAAACGGGAGATTGCTTTTACTTGAAACTATGATTGAACACAAAAAATTCAAACACGCACTAGACAAACACGGCTGCGGGGAGATGGGATTTTCCGCCGAGGTAGTTTTTAAGAAATTGGCCGAAGAAAAAGGCTATTCCGTAAGGGTGGCCCGTCGTGAAGAACAGTTTTCTCATGTAGATTTCATTCTTTCAAAGGGGAAAGAAGAGTGGAGAATCGACGTAAAAGGAGCCAAACGCAAGAAAAGAACGGACGAAAATGTAGATTACACCATTTTGTGGCTGGAATTTCGTAATGGCAACGGCGGAGAGGGCTGGCTTACAAAGGAAGAAAAGGGCGCAACAACAATTGCTTTTGAATTAGAGAACGAATTTGTTATTGTTTCGAGGAAAGAATTGCTGGAATTGGCAAAAAAACTGTGCAATCTCGAAAATCGTGTTGACTCGGCCAAAAAGGCGTTGTATAATGGTTACAAGAGATTCGGGCGGCGCGATTTGCTGTCCATTATCAAAACAGAAGACTTATACAAAATCAAACACAGCATATGGCCGAAAAACTAATCAAAGACGGAAAAGTGGCAGTTCTATATTCACCAAGATATGGGGCGGGATGGTATAGCTGGAATACGGAACATAAAGACTTGCTTTTTCATCCAAAAATCGTTCAAAAAGTTCTCGACGGAAAGAGAGAAGAGATAACCGACGAATTCATCCAAGACCTTCTTGGAATTAACATTTACACGGGGGGGGCAGAAGACCTTGAGGTGGAATGGATTGCAGAAGGGACAGCGTTTGAAATTACAGAACATGATGGTTACGAACGAATTGAAACTATATCTAACCACGAATGGCTTGTCTCTTAACAAAACATGAATAACCCACCCCAAATCCCTCCCGCTTACTACTGCGGAGGCTATACGAGTCTAGCAGAATGCGCTGAATGCAAAGCAATTGGCCAATATTGGGACTTCCATCCAGCTAACCCTTGTCGTTTTTGCGGCGGAAAAGTAAAAGAAATCGACGCTGGAATTTGGCGGCAGAAAGTTGTTGGGAAGAAGTTTTTCGGCCTATTTAACAAATACGAAGGATATTGGGAGAAAAAATGATTAAAATCAAAACAATCCTTAACCACGGCGGCTCCTATCCCTTCCAAATCGACGCATTAACAATTGATGATAGGATGATTTATGGTCGCTATAGAAATGGCCGAGTTCGCGTTTACGTTGGCGAATTTGGAGATTTCTCAGAATATGCTGCTGTAGATGGTGACATGATATTCTCTAATTTGATTGGAGACGCATTTGACGGAACTATGACCCTCGAAGAATTTAAAGAAGCGACCAAAACAACGCTTGACTTTTCTGAGGCAGTAGATGATAGTTAAACATGCTAACCTTTAAATACAAATTCTACGAACGCAGTCCTGATGGGCTTCTCAAACAACCTCCAGTTTTAGGAGCGTATTACGATGAAGACTACTCATTGAGGGGCTACTTTGACACAGAGCAAGACGCTAAAAATGTTATCCTAAATTTACAAGGACAAGACCAACATTACGCGGCGGAATTAGTTCTTGTTCAGGAGGTTGTTCATACTTACGAATAATATGGCCCATTCATACTTTCACGCAAAAAGCTCCGCAAAGAAATTTGGCGGTAAGCTGGAAGACTACCTTCCACTACATTGCTGGTTTGACGAAAGCAAATCTTATATTGCGGAGGCACAACACCGCGCTCTGAGGCATCACTCGGAGGGAATCTTTATGGCGGAAAAGATTTTCGGCCAAATCATTAAAAACTCCGTTGGGAAAGAAATTCCAGTGAGAATAGTCGGAGAACAACACATGTTGGAGGATTTTGGCTTTATTCCAACCGTAGCCGATTGGTTATTGAAAATTCCACTAGAGCCTTGGATGTATAAAAAAGCGAAAAAACTCTCAAAAACTCTATGAACCACCCGCTTAAAACCCTAAACCAAACCTATCAAATGAGCATCAAACCTCTAACAGAGGCTTACGAAAAAAGCCTAGAACAAGAGCAACAAAAATTTCTAAAAGGAGTGGTTGAATTCTTTGAGGCGAAATCTATTTCTTTTGAAGGTGGCGAAAACTACAACGACGAGGAATATTACGACGACCTGATGGATTTTTATGTTGATGGAGAATCCGTTCAGTCTAATTTTAAACTCGGTTCTCAAGTTTACGAAAAACTTTTCGGCGAAAAGTCTCCCTATACAGACGAAGAAGACCCGTGGGATCAATGGCGCGAAATTAAAGAAGAACTAATGAACCAAATGCCAGAATTCATCAAAACCAAAACCTGCTCATATGAAACTAACTGAAATCAACGAAGCCCTCAAAGCCAAACAATCCGCCGCCGAAGAAGAATACCTAGATTCTATCGGCCAATGGATTTGTCTTTTCAAACCAGACGCCAAAACCTTTGAATTTGAGGGTCATAGCGAATATAATGACGAAGGAGGATGCGATATGTGGTTCTCCAGCCTTTATATTGACGACAAATCTTTGGAAGAAATCATTGGCGAAATGAGCAAAGACGACATTCTCAAGTATTTTGAGGTTTCAAAGTATTACGCAGACGATTTTAAAGAAAGCAGCGATCCAGAAGAAATTTGGGACATGGTTAAAGACAAATTGGATTTCGATGAGTGCGTTTACGAATATGGAAAACAAGAGATTTAAATTCACAACCGATGATGACGGCCATAACTACCTAATTCCCGCCGATAAGAAATACGAGTGGTTCTCCTATCCGCAAGAATTCTATCGAGCCAACGAGGCTTGCGAACCTTTGCCCAAACAACCAGATTGGGTTGTTGAGATTGATTCGCACGAACTTTGGAGCTTTGAAAATCCGAAATTAGAAAAATGATTAAACACAAAAAACAAAAACGCGGCTACTCCTGCATTGCTCTTGACCGCCCAAAATCTGCCAGCAATGTTGGCGGCGTTCTTCGTGCGGCGGGTTGTTATGGCGCTGATTTGATTGTTGTTTCGGGCCAAAGATACAATAAATCCAAGCTCGACACCCAAAAAGCTCACAAACACATTCCTCTTCTAGAAGTCCAAGATATTGAAGCGTCTGTTCCAAAGGATTGCGAAGTTGTAGCGGTTGATTTAGTGGACGGAGCGACTAATCTTTGTAATTTTGTTCATCCAGAACGAGCCATGTATGTATTCGGCAGTGAGGATTCAACCCTTGATGACCGCGTTCTCAAGTTTGCGAAATATAAGGTTTATGTTCCAACGAACCACTGCATGAATTTAGCCGCAACAGCTAATGTCATTTTGTATGACCGAATGACGAAGAGAAAGGAATTCGATGTATAAAACTTTTTATAAGGCCCAATCTCACACCTTCTCAATCCATGAAGTTTTGGTTCAAAAAGCCAATGAAAAAAGTGTTTGGCTGGTTCAACGTGCTCTTTTCGAGGGCGAAAATGACATTTTTAAAGCCGTGGCCCGAAAAACAAACCACGAACAATACTTTGAAACCCTTGAACAGGCCAAGTCTTTCCTCCAACCTCTTCTCGAAAAGGAAATAGAAAGAACAGAAGAAAAACTAAAAGACCTAAACGAAGGAATCACCCTTTTCAAACTCCGCGAAAACAAAAAA
>Ga0315904_10000683_pt1 | contig 54384 bp, 63 predicted proteins | sample LakEriMetagenome_6_FD_203529 | JGI IMG/M metagenome (GOLD analysis project Ga0315904, IMG submission 203529) | Freshwater fungal communities from buoy surface, Lake Erie, Ohio, United States - Buoy 12 MA120 | ecosystem: Environmental > Aquatic > Freshwater > Lake | place: USA: Lake Erie, Ohio...
TGGACAGTGCCGCAGAGCTTGTAAGGAGTATGAAGAAATGAACGATAAACCAATAGAGCAAGCCAAGACACAGCAAGAGTTCTATGACGAGCTACGCAATGGTGTTATCGAAGAAGTGGCAGTAGCCATTGAGAAGTTGACTGGCTTTGGTCAGGACACCATCAATTCGTTTGCAATCTACATTCGGGAGATGAAGAAATGAACAACCCACCAGCATTTCCATACTTTGGGCATACAGGATGGAGTCAAGGCAACGGCATGACCCTGCGTGACTACTTTGCGGCAAAGGCTATGCAGGGATATTGCTCAAACCAACAGCACACCAGCAGTTGCACGGTTGAACTTACCGCTGATTGCGCTTACGAAATGGCAGACGCAATGATGAAGGCAAGAGAGCAATGAGTTTCAGAACCACCACCGTCAAATACATCAAAGAAGTGTTGAGGGCTAGGACTATTCACGAAGTCATTGCCAATGAACTACGGGAAGCACACCTGCGCAAGCTGGAAGCTGAGACTGCGGCTGAGTATGCCAATGCGGCTATTCAATACAACGAACAACGCATTGCACGACTGATGGCAAGACTGACTGAACACACAGAAGAGGGAGATTACACATGACACAAGATGAAGTACTTAATCTGGCAAGAGAGGCTGATGGACAAGTGACGATGTGGGTCAATCACAGCACGATTCAAAAGACTACAACATTTACATTTGAGTCACCCATTGATTACCGTGTCAGCGGCGACTACCCCGAGATGTACCACATCAAATTCTTGGAAAGGTTTGCCAACCTTGTAGCCGCCAAGGAAAAAGAAGCCTTGGCACAGCGCACATGGGTAGGGCTGACGGATGATGAAATTGCACAAGGCTGTAAAGAGTCTTGGGTAACTGAACAGGCTTTTCAATCAGCAGTGTGGTGGGCAGAGGAAAAGCTGAAGGAGAAGAACACATGAACACTTGTCCAAATTGCGGAAAGGTAGCAGGTCTTCACTCAAGCATATTGCAAGGGTGTATGTGTCAATACTCTATGCAAGCACCACCACAGCCAGAGCAAGAGCCTGTGGCGTGGCTTATTACAGATGAAAAAATCAACAGCCTTCAAGTGGATTCAATTCACCGCTTGGTTGACCGAGCAAGACACGCACACATGACTGACATCAAGTTGCGTATCAACGGTCAAGATGAGTGGCATCAGGCTGATTGGCTGAAGCATCTAACTCGCACCACCCCACCACAGCCAGAGCAAAAGCCTGTGGCGAAGGTTGACGCAAATGACGAAGGCTATTGGGCGGAAATACTGCCAGACCGAAGCGTAAAGGTTGGTCAGCTTTTATACGCCACCCCACCACAGCGCACATGGGTAGGGCTGACGAATGAGGAGATACATGAAAGCAAACCCCCCTTGTCTAATGACGCAGTGGTTTGGGAACTTGCTGTTGAATGGGCAGAAGCCAAACTCAAGGAGAAGAACACATGATTGATCGGCTCATACTCAGCGTGGCGCTTATGGCAACAGGGTGGAATGGCTTGTTCCCCGAACCCACGCCGCCAGTGGAAAAAACGCTGAAGCAAAAAGCAAAAGAACGACAGCTAAGTGAAATCTGTCTGAGAAAAGACAAAAGACACCAAACTGATACTGTAAAGCGTATGTGTAAACGATGGAAGGAGCAACAAGGTGCTTGAGGTACACGACATCAACGGCAGACTCACGACACGCAATGTTTGGTACACGACCGATGACTATGGGACGTTATGGCGGTTCGTTGTAACAGAAGGCGGTGTTCGATTTTGGTGGGATGCAATTCATGAAACAGCGATGATGAAAATTCTTGGATACACAGATTGGAGTAGAACATGATGGATAAAGAAGCAATTCAAAAAGCATGGAACATGATGTCCATGCACAACAGCGAACTATTGCTTGAGAACGAGCAGTTAAAGAAACAGCTTATGCGCCAGAGCTTTTGGTACGCAATCAAGCGAGCAATCAATATTTGGAGGGGGAAAGAATGATTGAAGCAATCAGAACATTTTTTGGTAAATCGCGTGGGGAACACGGGGAGCGCAGAACGGTCGTGCAAGAAGGTCTTGTATGGCGGTGCAGTAACTGCTACCTTATATTTTTAACCAAGTCCGCTGGAGATGACCACAAATGCCAAGACCCAAGAGTGAACTGACCACCAACCCAAAAATTGTTGGGGCGAGGTTAACAGAAGAACTTTTTAAAGAATGGCGCAAACTTGGAGGCAGTGTATGGTTAAGAAAGTATCTGATAGAACACAGAAAAAAAAGATTGACGATGGAGAACCAAAAATCCTGAGTCAAGAACAGCTACTTAAATGGTGGCCTTTTGATCGTGTGGACGGGCAATCACTTGAACGTCTATATAGAAAAATAAAAAAAGAAGAAGTGCTCAAGCACTCAGAAGACGCGTTAGTTTAATTAACCAAGGAGAGAGAAATGACTACAACCAAAAAACCACGTGACACAGTGAAATCAAGAAAAATCTTGTCGTACATGACATATCACCCAAATGCAACGACAGAACAAATTGCATCAAAATTTAACATCACTAAACAATACGTGTATGTGATGCGCCATAAGATACGCAAGATGGCAAACACCTTGACACCGAAGACCGCGATAACCCCAATTGTCAAACCCGCGATTGTTGAAAAACATTTTGGTATAGACATCGACAAAGTGCATGACCCAGTGAATGAGCCACAACCCGACCCAGTGAACCATCCTTGGCATTACAAAGTAGGAGGAATCGAGACCATTGACTTTATTGAAGCCAAGGGATTGAATTACAACCTAGGTAACGCCATAAAGTACATCACACGAGCCGACCACAAGGGAAGCAAGGCGCAAGACCTAGCCAAAGCTATTTGGTATCTACGAAGAGAAATAACAAACAATGTCCCTAATAACTCTTGATTTTGAAACGTACTACACCGACACAGACCTTGGGTTCAAAAAGCAGACGACTGAAGAGTACGTGCGAGACCCTCGGTTTGAGGTCATAGGTGTAAGTGTTCAGGTGGATGCTGAAGACCCAGTTTGGTTTTCAGGGACACATGAACAGATACGTAAGTTTTTCAAGCAGTTTGACTGGAAGGGTAGTGCTGTCTTGGCGCACAACACGCTGTTCGATGGCGCTATCCTCAGTTGGATTTTTAACATCAAGCCGATGGCATTGTTGGATACATTGTCAATGGCGAGAGCATTGCATGGGGTAGATGCAGGTGGTTCACTTGCCGCCCTTGCGAAGCGCTATGAGATTGGGGAGAAGGGCGATGAGGTTGTCAAAGCAATTAACAAGACACGCTTAGACTTTACAGAAGAAGAGTTGGCACTGTATGGTGAGTACTGTAGGAATGATGTACGCCTGACATACAAACTATTCTTGTTGATGATGCCAAGCTTTGACCCTGACGAGTTGAAGTTAATAGACATGACGTTGCGCATGTTCACCGACCCGATGTTGTATGTGAATCAGGATACCCTGAAAGAGCGATTTGATGACTTGGCAAAAGAGAAATCAGATTTGCTTGCTTCACTGATGACTGACCTTGATTGCGCCACAGAAGAAGAGGTGCGTGAGAAGCTGTCGAGTAACGCCAAGTTTGCCAAGGTGTTGGAGAAGCTGGGTGTGCCTGTGCCGATGAAGATGAGCGAGAAGCAGAAGAAGGAAGTGCCAGCGCTTGCGAAGAAGGACGAGGGGTTCATCGCACTGACTGAGAGCGAAGATACTTTTATTCAACACCTGTGCGCTGTGCGTTTGGGGACGAAGTCTACGCTTGAAACCAAACGACTTGAACGATTCATGGGTATAGGGTTACGCAACAAGGGCAGACTGCCTATCCCGTTGAAGTATTACGGCGCACACACTGGGCGTTGGTCAGGCACAGACAAGGTGAACTTCCAGAACTTACCGAGCAGGGATGCCAAGAAGAAAGCGCTGAAGAAAGCCATCGTGCCACCTGAAGGCTATGTGGTAATTAACTCTGACTCATCGCAGATTGAGGCTCGGGTACTTGCGTGGGTGTCTGGTCAGGAAGATGTTGTCAAGCAGTTTGCTGATGGCGAAGATGTCTACTCAATATTTTCATCGTCGGTTTACAACAGGAAGATCACTAAAGCTGATGAGGTAGAACGATTCGTGGGTAAGACATGTATCTTGGGATTGGGCTTTGGTACAGGGGCGTTGAAGCTACAACACACATTGGCTACAGCTCAACCAGTAAGCGTGAAGCTCCCCGAAGAACAATGCAAAACCATTGTGGGTATTTATCGGGAGAAGAATTACAAGATACCTGAACTATGGGGTGACGCTGACAGGATGCTTGACACCATGATGAATGGCAAGATCAAGAAACCAATACAACTTGGTGAGCATGGTTGTTTGTTCTACGACAACGACGGAGTGATTCTCCCCAATGGTCTGCGCATACGCTACGCCAACTTGAGGCGCATGGACAAGGACGGTAAGTCACAGATTGTTTACGATTCACGCAGGGGTGAAATCTCAACTTGGGGCGGTAGTATCACAGAAAACGTAGTGCAAGCCCTAGCAAGAATTATCGTGGGTAAGCAGATGCTTGCCATATCTGAAAGATACAGAGTAGCTTTGACAGTACATGATGCGGCAGTCGTTGTCGTGCAAGAAGACGACGTACCTGAAGCCGTAGCGTATATCAATAAAGTAATGTCTACCCCACCCGACTGGGCGACAGGCTTGCCAGTGGCATGTGAAACAAAAGTCGGTGCAACCTATGGAGACTGCTGATGAGTGGAATAAATGCTAATCTAGAAAGAATACATAAACGTATAGACCCGAACCGTAGAAATACTGTTTCTACAAAAGAAGTGAATGAAAGATTCCGTGGCAATTTAAAAATATTGTCTATGGGAAGAGTATCAGAAGGTATAACGTACCCATCAGTAAGAGACGCTTTTAAGTCTGACCCAAAGGTAAAAGACGGGATTAGATATTTTCTTAGTCAGTTGTATGACACACTAAAAAGCAAGGACGGATTTTTTACAAAAGGTGTAGATGAAGAAGTTTGTCAAACAATTTTGAAGTATCCAAAAATAATTATTGAATCAGACTTTCAACCACCTGACAATGATTGGATTAGTTCTTTCATTGAAGAAGGCAAAATAAAATTACCCTTTCCAAAGATAGGTGTGATAGCTGGGTATTTACATGACGCCCCTAGCCAGTCTAATTTGCCATATTTTGGCAGGTCAGCCGCAGGAAGGGTAAATAGATTTAGTTTTTACACAGTGTCCCAAGACTACGACGGTATTTTAATAAGCGCGTTTCTTTCTTCTAGTGTAAATGCACCGTTGTATGTTGCGTCTATAAGGTTAGAAGTAACTCCAGATAGAGACAATCAAGTTTTGGGTATATACCCCGTTATCCCTCATAGTCAAGAGGGATGGCTAGACAGCGAAATGATACATGTCATATCAGATGCTGTATTACGCACAATCTATATGATGACTTACCACACAGGTGATGCGTACATATCTACACCCACCCCTAGAGAAATAGAAGTAAATCAGAAGAAGCTACGTAAAGGCAAAACTCCGCTGATTGAGTTTCGACTGATTTCAATTACAGGGAAAGAACAACCCAAGACCCCCTCAACAACTCACGATACACATGCATCGCCTCGGCAGCACTGGAGGCGTGGTCACTGGAGATCATATAAATCTGGAAAGCGTACTTGGGTAGCGCCCATGCTTGTAGGCGATGAGGCCAATGGCAAGATCATTAAGGATTACGCCATAGGTAATTACAAAGAAAAACGATATGATTGGGCTTCCCAAACCACGTGAAAATCAGTCATGGAAGCACACGAAGTCAAATGGTCTTACTCCAGTCTTAAAGATTATCAAAACTGCCCACGGCAGTATCAAGAAATCAAAGTACTGAAGAACTACACCAAGTTCCCCACCGCAGAAATGCGATACGGGACAGAGGTACACAAAGCGGTAGAAGATTATGTGGGAGAGGGTAAGCCCCTTGCGCCTGACTACCAACGCTTTGCCAAACAACTCCAACCCCTGATTGAGATGGAAGGCGTCAAGCATCCCGAACTACGCATGGCGCTAGGGTTTGATCGCAAGCCGTCTAAGTGGGGCGACTACTGGGTGCGTGGTATTGCTGACTTGGTCGTCTTGAATGGCGACACTGCGTTTATCGTGGACTACAAGACAGGCAGTAGTAAATACCCTGACCCCAAACAGTTACAGCTGATGGCCTTGATGGTCTTTTCACACTACCCTGAAATCGTAAATATCAAGGCAGGGCTTCTGTTTGTTATGCACGAACACTTCTTTCCCTCCGAATACCACAGAGAGGATGAGGAAAAACTTTGGGGCGACTTTTACCCCCATCTTGAACGCCTACGCCTTTCGTACGAGAATGGTGTCTGGCAAGAAAACCCTACGCCATTATGTGGTTGGTGTCCCGTGAAGCGATGCCAGTTTCATAAGGAAAGATAAATGAAAGACGATAGATTGATAGGCGTAATCTATCAAGCCCATGAAGGAGAAACAACATGCCTTACGTGAACAAACCTAGACCGTACAAAAAAGAATATCAACAGCAGAAAGCCCGTGGTGAATTGGCTAACCGCATGGAGCGTCAACGTGCGCGTCGCGCGATGGACAAGAAGGGCAGGGATGCTAATGGTGATGGAACAGCTGATGCTCGTGAGGGTAAAGACATTGCGCATCGCAAGGCGCTGTCAAGAGGCGGCTCAAACGGTGATGGTGTACGTGTCGAAAGCCCTGCTTTGAATCGTTCATTCAAACGTAATTCATCGGGTGCTTTGGTATCGGAAACCAGCAAACGTGAAAAAAAGTTGAAAAAATAACTTGACAAATAAAAAACTGACTCCATAATTCAATACATCAAGCGTTGTGAGTCGAGAAGAGGTGAATGAAGCTTGATCGGGCGTAAGGCATGAGTGGCTCGTAGACTTAATTGCATAGTCATAACCATTGTCAGTTGATCGGCAGGTCCATGAGCGTTAGTCCGCTTCATGCTCCACTGCGACAGGGTCAATCGTGCGGGGCGTTCCCCGCACGTAAAGCAGTTTGAATTCAGTCAAGGGGAATAAGTGGAAATCGTGAACAACATAGCTGTGCGTTTTGAATGTCCTAGCGACATTGCACAGACAATAAAAAGCTACATCGAACGTAGCGAAGTGCTGGATGAAAAAGACGGCATTGCTGATGTCGTAGTGCATTGGGGTCTTGATGAGATGCAACGTCTCTCGTACCTTACCCCGCCCACCATAAAAGTTCCATCGCCCATTGAGCGTGACTATGCATGGCCGGGAATGTTTCAACCGTTCAATCACCAAAAAGATACTTCACGATTCCTAACTCTGAACAAACGTTCGTTTTGTTTCAATGAGGCTGGTACAGGTAAAACATCAGCGGCTATATGGGCGGCTGACTATTTAATGAATCAGGGATTGGTGAAACGTGTGTTAGTCGTCTGCCCTCTGTCAATCATGCAGTCCGCATGGCAAGCAGATTTGTTTAAGACTGCAATGCACAGGACATGTGGTATTGCACACGGCACAACATCAAAGCGCAAAAAGATCATCAATGGACTCTATGACTTTGTCATCATCAACTACGACGGTGTTGGTGTCATGGAGAAAGAGATTGCTGGCAAGTTTGATTTAATCATCATTGACGAAGCCAACGCATACAAAACCGTATCCACAAAGCGCTGGCGCACCCTTGCAAGGATACTGACCAAGGACACGTATCTTTGGATGATGACAGGCACACCTGCATCGCAGTCGCCAGAGGATGCGTTTGGGCTTGCCAAGCTCATAAACCCCAACGGAGTGCCACGCTATGCCACGGCATGGAAAGACTCTGTGATGCGCCAAGTAACCAAGTTTAAGTGGGTTCCGAAACCCGACGCGCAGGACACAGTGTTCAAGGCGCTTCAGCCAGCCATTAGATACGAGAAGGCGCAGTGTCTTGATCTACCAGAAGTTACTTATCAGACACGGGTTGTACCGCTCACACCGCAAGCGATGAAGTATTACAGAGAACTTTTAAAAGAGATGCAGATACAAGCAGCTGGAGAAACAATCAGCACAGTCAATGCCGCCGCCGCACTGAGCCGCTTGCTTCAATTATCAGGCGGGGCTGTGTACACAGATGATGGCAACGTGGTTGAGTTTGATGTTCAGCCTAGATTGTCAGTGTTGCATGAGGTACTTGATGAGTCGCCCCATAAAGTAATTGTGTTCGTGCCGTACAAACACACACTATATCTAGTAAAAAATTATTTAGAGAAGAATGGCATCACCAATGAAATTATTTCTGGAGACGTAAGCGCAAGCAAAAGGTCAGCCATATTTAATTCATTCCAAACCATAGCGCACCCACGAGTACTATTGATTCAACCGCAAGCCGCATCGCATGGGGTAACGCTTACAGCGGCTGACACAGTTGTATTTTGGTCTCCAGTAATGTCTGTAGAGACATACTTACAGTGTATTGCTCGGATTGATCGCGTAGGACAAAAAAACAAAATGACGGTAATTCACCTCCAAGGGTCTGAGGTGGAGCGGCGCATGTACACAATGCTTCAGAACAAAGTAGACATGCACGAACAATTAGTAGACCTGTACAGAGTGGAAATTGAAGAAGGAGAAATCAATGAGTGACACAGATGTGTTAGTAGAAACCTATTTGACAATCAGACGCAAACGTGAGAACCTAAAAGCTGAGTACGACTCGGCAGATGCGGAACTCAAAGAAGATATGACGCGCTTGGAACAAGCGTTGCTGGCAGTTTGTAATGAGGCGAATTTGAATGGATTTAAAACAGTACACGGCACTGTCACTAGGACAGTCAAAGAAAGATTTTTTTGCACTGATTGGGATTACTTCAGGAAGTTTGTCGAGACAGAAGGCTCGATTGATTTGCTTGAACGCCGCATCCATCAACGCAATTTCAAAGAATTCATGAACGGTCGGGAATCTAAAGGGTTACCTCCCGGAGTGAATGCCTTGCGCGAGTTTGACATAACAGTGCGCAAGGCCAGTACAACCAGTGAAACTTCAGTTTAAGGAAAAATAAATCATGAGTAATGATCTCGCAACCATCATGCAGTCGTCCGACATCGTTGAGCTTGGACTTGATGAAGATACCCTTGCCGTTGCAGGGGGAGCAACAAAAGGTAACAAACGTATTTCGATTGAAGGGCGCGTGTTTCGCAAAATTGTTGGCGGTAAGGAGCAGAGTGTCAACACTGACATTTCTATGAATGTGATTTTTGTGAAGATGGCGCATGAAGCTTCACGCACATACTACAGCCAGACATACAAGAAGGGTGTGAAGATTGCCCCCTCTTGCTGGTCAAGTGACTCCAAGACTCCTGACCCAGATGTAAAAGAAGCACCCGCTTCAGCCTGCGCTGACTGCCCCAACTCTGTAAAGGGTTCAGGTCAAGGCGGTACAGGTACAGCTTGCCGCTTGTCTTGGCGCACTGCCGTGGTGTTGCCTAATGACCCTGCTGGTGATGTCTATCAGTTGGTGTTACCTGCTACATCAGCGTTTGGTAAAGAAGAAAACGGTCGTTGGCCTTTCCGTCCGTACATTCAGATGCTTGCCAACAACAACGTGTCTGCTGGGCGCATCGTGACCAAGATGGAGTTTGATACCAACTCTTCTACACCAAAGTTGTTGTTCTCTCCACAAGCCGCAGTGCCAACTGATGCACGTGAAATCATTGCACGTCAGAGCAAATCGTCTGCCGCTGAGAACGCAGTGAAATTGACTGTGTTCAAGATGGACGAGACTGCTGAAGCCGAAGCACCTGCACAGGCCACACCCGAACCTACGAAGCGCGAGACTGCGAAAGCCGCCCCCGCCAAGGTAGAGGAAGTCAACGACGTTTTGAAGAAATGGTCTAAGAAGTAATGAGCAGAGGATATAGCCCTGAGTTGTTGGACTTGATTGATAACACGAACGTATATCGGTTAGGGGTTGATCTTGCGAAGGTTTGTGTCAAAGCAAATCTTCCGTCTGCCTACATAGCGCAAGTGTTTGATGTCACCCGAGCAACCACCCACACGTGGTTTAGAGGCGGGGCTATACGTCCTAAGAAGCGGCAACGTATAGAAACATTCATCGCTTTAGTCGAGGAGGATTTAAAAAAAGGTATCTTGCCGTGCAAGAACCTACGCGATGCAAAAGCATATTTGAGGGACATGATCGGACGTCCTATCAAGCCTGCTTCTGATAGCAAAACGGGCTGAATAAGCTATTTCATTTGTTGGCGGGGTAACTCCCGCCGTTTTTGTCTCTGCGATCATGAATAAACAATTTTTTGAGAAAGTATTGCCAGCGCAGGGCAACATTTGTGTAGTAGGTATCAAAGATAAGAGCGTAAAGCCACGGTTTGTTGATGACATTGATAGCGCCATTGAACAGATGGTTGCTTTTGACAAAGACGACTACAACACATTCTTTGCACTGGGGACATTTGAGGGGTACGAACGTAAGGCGGCAGGTTGTATTTTCATGCGCGCCTTCTTCGTTGATTTGGATTGCGGTGAGGGGAAGCCGTATACGGAGTGGGCAGATGGGTTAATTGCAATACACAAGTTTGTACAGACCACTGATCTGCCAAAACCAATCATCGTCAATTCTGGGCGCGGTATACACGCATACTGGCCTTTTGATGATGAAATACCTGCTGAGGATTGGAAGCCCTACGCTGAAAAGTTCAAGGCATTCTGTCTAGACAACGATTTGCACATTGACGAAACAGTCACAGCAGACTTAGCACGAGTCCTCAGAGTACCGGGGTCTCGCAATCTCAAGGGCGAGCCGTTGCCTGTTGAAGTCATACAAGATGCTGAGCCAACATCATTCGAGTACTGGACTGAACGTCTTGGCACAGTTGAGCTGCCGTTTGATCTGAAGAAGGTTGAAAAGGGTCTTGACCCTGACACCAAAGCAATTTACGAAAAACGTAACGACAATTTTGAATATGACTTCATGCGCATCGCGCAAATGAGTATAGAAGGGAACGGTTGTGGGCAAATTAAATATATCCTCGAAAACGCCGCTAGTTGTCCAGAGCCGATCTGGTACGCTGGAATATCTGTCGCCGCTCGGTGTCGTGATGGCAGTACTGCCATACATCTCATGTCAGAAGACCACCCAAAATATTCTTGGGAAGAGACTGAGCGAAAAGCCGCCCAATCCCTTGAAGTCGACTGGTCATTTAGTTGCGATGCCTTTGAACGATCCAATTCAGGAGGATGCAAAGGATGCGCCTATGCAGGTAAGTTTGGAAAACGTGGGCCTATCGAACTTGGCAAAACCCTTAGAACCCCACAACAGCCCATTGACAGAGAGCTTGATGAACCCCAAACAAATACGCAGGAATCAATTCGGGTCGAAGCGCATACCGAAAAAATTCCTTTCTTCCCCGATGCCCTCTATCCATTTTCCAGAGGAATTAATGGAGGAATCTATTTCCAACCAGCTCCCAGAGCAACAAAAAAAGGAATGGTTCAAGACCCCCCAGAAATGATTTCTGCTGTGGACTTCTTTCCAACGCAACGGGTATTTAGTCCACATGATGGGGAATGTTTGGTAATGAGGGCGGTGTTACCAATAGACCCAACCCGTGAATTTTTACTGCCACTAAAAGATGTTGGTGCAGTCGATAGATTGAAGTCGGCGCTTTTGTTTCAAGGTATTAACTTTGACCAGCGCCACGCTCCAATGGTATCAAGCTACATCACTAAGTGGATGGATTTTTTAATGCAAACACAAAGGGCAAGCATCATGAGAATACAACAAGGATGGACAGAAAACAACGAGTCATTTGTATTGGGTACAACAGAGTACATGGCAGACGGCGAAGAGCGATACTGCCCGCCATCCCCGATAGCAAAGAACGTGGTGAAGAACATTCAAGAGAAAGGTACATTCGATGAATGGAAGAAAGCCATTCAAATGTTTAATGACCCTGGCTATGAATACCACGCTTTTGCTGTGCTGTGCGGTTTGGCTTCCCCGTTGATGCAGTTCACCAACGTCAACGGTGCTATTTATTCTTTGTTTGGTGAAGCTGGCAACGGAAAGACTGGCGCACTAAATGGCGCTTTGAGTGTATGGGGTAACTGCGAGAACTTGGCGGTCTTTGACGCCACGCAAAACGCCCTGATGCAACGGATGATTACCTGCAAAAACATTTTGTTTGGTATGGATGAGCAGTCAAACACAGACGGTAAGGTCGTATCTCATATAGCCTACAACGTGTCGTCTGGTGCGCCCAAGCTACGGCTTCAGGCATCCGTGAACCAAGAACGAGAGATGTCATTTGTCACAAACCTGTTGGCAATCATTACTACAAACACGCCACTCAAGGACATCATTGCGCTATACAAAGCAAACACAAACCCAGAGGATGTACGGATTATTGAACCAGAAGTCCCACGCCCATCAGAGCCGGGCTACGAGTTGAACATGGCGCGGGGTCTGTTGATGTTTGAACCGTTGAAGTTTAATTACGGCTTTGCTGGCCCTGTCTACGTCAAGGACTTGTATCAACAAACTCTACCTGAAGTTAAAAAGCGCATCCGTAACGAGTACCTTGATTACAGCCGCGCCTATACAGACAATGCTGAGTACCGATTCATTGCCAACGTGCTGGCAGTGACAAGGGTGGCGGGAGAGGATGGCAACAGACTCGGCCTGTTTAACTTTGATCTAGACCGCATCATTGGCGTGGTGGGGCAGGGCATCATGGACACAATCAACGGCAAGTCCAAAGACAAGACCAGCGCTTACGAAGACATCCTTGGTGACTTCATCAATAAATACATTCAATCTGCGTTGGTCATCAAAGACGGTCGTACATCAACCGAACCAAAGCAAGCGCTATACATCCGTGCTGAAGTCGATGAGGGCAAGATATACATCTCCACCTCTGCCATGAAGACATACCTCAAAGACATCAAGCTGGGTGTCAGGGAATTTGAATCCAATCTTCAACGTCGAGGGACACTCAAGAACAAAATTCGCAAGCAGATGGCTTCAGGGTGGAAGGATGCATTTGGCACAACAAACATCCAAGCCTACGAGTTTGAAATGGACATGACTCACCTCTTCCCTGTAAATGAAGAAGCTGTCGTCAGCGAGTAAGCCCTACGATGAACCCGTCTGGTTGTTTCCCTATCCAGCCATGCTGGTGGGGGACAGCTTCTTTATACCGACTATGAAGCCCGCGTACTTGACGTATGCGGCTGATAACGCGGCAAAGAAAAGCGATGTAAAAGTAAAAATACACACCGTCACTGAAGACGGTGTTCTTGGCATACGTGTTTGGCGCGTGTCTTAGGGCTTGACGTCAAGCATATCGAAGGCTTCAACCAACCTGTGCTTGACCAAGCTTGACATGTCGTTGAGTTGCTTGAGCTGCTCTTTGCGTTCCATGATGGTTAAATCTTTGTTTGCGCGAACTTGGTTTGCCATAGTGCGGATGTTGCGCAGCGTTCCATTTACTTGCGTGTTGTAAAACTGTACGGCAGGATAAGCAGTGGGGTTGTCTTCCATAAATTTTTCCAACTGCTCTGGGCGGTCTTTAAGCGAATTAATGCGCTGCTCCATCTGTTTGACCTGCTTCTCAATGCTACTGAATTCACGGGCATCAATGTTTGATCTAGAGCCAATAAAACTACTGAGGAACACCATGTCATTCTTTGGATCAAATTCTTTTGCCCCAGCCACAGTCAATCCAACATTCGTTGCGCTTGAGGCCATCTTTGCCATACCATCAAAATAGTTGTTGGCAAAGAAGTACATGGTGTTTGGACTCCAGTCCACTGCGCCATTTGTTGCATCAAACAATTCTCTGGCAGCTTTCTTGTACATCTCTGGAATGTTGTCGCCACCTGTATAGGCATCGCCAAACCGTGATTGACGGTTGTTGTATATCTCACGCCCCAGACCATCCAAGTTCATCACATACTCAAAGAACGGACGGAACATAGATGGCGTTACTGAGTCCATAGCAAACGCTGGGAAATTGTCTATCGGACTGATACGCGATACCGGCAAGGGCAGGAATGAATCAACTCCAGTAACCAAGATGTTCCCAAACGCATCAAGTAGGGATGTCCTGCCAGATGCAATAGAAGCTATCTGCGCACCAGCAGATGCAAACGCGCCAAGACCGAAGCCCCAAGGGATTTGAATAATCAAGTCTGTGCCGGGTATGTGGAAGCGAGCGTTCCGAGTCCAGCGTGCCATGTCATCTGTAACAACTTTGTTACGACCTTGGTCATCGTCTTCTGCCATCATCAGCGCCATGTAATACATAGCCACGCCTGTACCGATCAAACCTGTAGCCATGTACCGTGCATTAGTTTGACGTTGTTTGAGTTCTTTTACCGCGCTCTCAATCTGTTCTTCAGTGCGGCCCTGTGCAGCAGCCTCTTCTCTAAAGTTTGCTTCATTAAAACCAAACGCTGGAGCCAACGCCTCAATAGCTCTGACTGCACCTGTGGCAGCTGGACGGAAGAACATGAACAATGCGCCAGCACCCCTGCCCCAACGCCCTACCTGTTCAAAGTTGGCTAGGTTCTTGGCGTACTCAACTGCCTGAGCCTTAGCATCAGTTAGCGCATCAGCGTCGTTTTTAAACTTGCCACTTGACTTGTTCTCAGCAAAGAACTGATCCTTCAACATGCGGTATGTAGCGGCACGGCTAGACAATTCAAACATGTCGTTATAGATATCAATGAACTTATCTACCTGATCTTTCTTTTGCAAGATGCCACTGCGACCGATCTCTTTCATCAGTCCATCAAGCGCACCCTTGGCAGCAAGCCCTTGGAGATACGACACGCGACCACCCAACTGTACGTACTCAAGCAGGTCGGCATAGTATTGATCTTTAGCGGCAAGCTCTCTTAGCTTATCGAACTTACCGTTTGCGTAAAGATTTGAGAACCGCACAGACTTAGCCATGCCACCACCAGCCACATCCGCAGCAACAGCAGTCAGCAATTGACCTGCCTTGACTGGGCCAAGTTCAGCGCCAAGCGTAAAGGCGTTAGTCAGCGCATCACGCACAAAGTTCATTGGTGCAAACGCTGGGTTATACCGTGTATGCATCTGCCCGATACCACTTGTAATAGAGTTAGCGATATCAATCAACGGTTGCGTTGTTCTGTATGAACGACGAATGGCTTCGCGTTGTTTTTCATCGTTTAGTTCAATGACGTCAATTGTTCCATCGGCGTTGTAGTGAAATATCTTGTTGCTTCCACCAATATCTTTTTTATCAAGATTACCCAAGAAGCGGTCTTCAAACTTGATAGTGTCCTTAACTTTACCCATGAGTAATCTGTTCTTGGGGTCAACGGCATTCTTAATTGCCAGAGTCAAGTCTTTACGTCCAGCACGCATAGCAGCAGACGCGCCATCCGCAAGGGATTGAAGTAATGGGTTCTCAGATTCAGACTCTCGCCCACCAAAAGGATTCTGGCCTTCTTGCAAGTCACCACCAATACGACGTGAGTCGATGTTGAACTCTTCGTCAATTTGCCTTAACCCCGGACGTCCTTTGAACGGCACATAGTCTTTAAAGTCATAGAAGTCAATCACGTTTGACGCGGGTTGTGAATGGTAGTTCGCCATCTTGTTCAGCGTTTGTGTCATTTGATTGACCTTACGCAAGGCTTCTACCACTGCCCCAACTTCTTTTTCTGTTTCAGGCGTTACACGTTCTTTAAGGATTGCAGCAATCTGTCGCGGCGTACGGTTTGCAATGACGTTGTACATCGCATTGTTTTGGTTAAACATTTCAGGCGTAGTGGGCTTCTTGTTTATTTGCTTTGCGTGAAATGTTTTATCGTCAACAACCTTATCCAACATGGCGCGTAGGTCAAGCGCGCGCTCTTTGCGTTTTTGATCCAGCTCGTTGATCTGATCCTGCGTCATCTCAGGCGTAACTTGGTAAGAAGGCTGCGCCAATTCACGCATCACCGCTTCCCTGAACCCTTCAGCAGAATATTCCTTGCCTTCAAACTTGATGCGCTTGCTTTCATTTTCAAGCGGCACAGTCTTTATGTACTTGACACGGCGGCGCTCAGGCTCGTGGCGCGCTTCCAAAATAATGTGTAGACGTGCAAGCGCCTCATTGATAGTCAATCCAGATTTCTTTGCGTATGCTTCTACAGCTGCATGGGTTTCTTCAGTTGCGTTGCGTAAATACTCGTCATACAGATTGACAGCCATACCAGCAGAACGTGTAATCTGCCCATATACATTGTTTAGATCAGGCCCAATACGTTTGAGCATCCCGAACAACCGCGCACGGTCTTCTACCACTTTAATTGGGTAGCGTTCGTTCTGGAACATAGTGGCCGCCCAATGGCCGCCCTTCTTGGTAAACAAATTACGCAAAAATGATTTGGCAGTCCGTTCTTTTAGCTGAACTTCAGACTCAGCTTGTGCTGCAAGTTGTTCATCAGACAGCTTTGACTCGTCGTAGGTTTCTGCCTGTTTCGTTTCAGTGGGCAGGGGAGCCATCTTGATAGCGTCTTTGGGGGCAGCCATGACGTATTCAAACGCGCCAAAGGTTTCAATCAACGCATTACGCGACTCAACAGTGTCTGGAATGCCAAGCACTTGGGCAACTGCTTTTACAAAGTTAGACCATGCGTTTTTAACTTGACCCCACAGTGAATTACTAGCAGGAATTTGAATGCGCTGTAATTCTTTTTGGAATGCGCGGTCAGTCACGGCGTAGGATACAAACTCGTAAATGTTTTCGTACGCAGCTGGATACTTTGCCTTAAGCTCCTTGCTAGTCTCTTTCATCAAGTAGTCAAGATGCACTGCGCCGTCTTCTTGCTTTTGAGACAGTTTGACTTCGCTTTCTTCAAACCCATACAGTACACGTAGGGTCCCGGCGTGCGCAAACTCATGCAGTAAGACAGTCTCTGTCTGTCCTTCTTTAGTCACTCGGACCGTATCAGTTTGAGGGTCGTACTCAGCGGGGCGGTTGTTTGGTAGACTTTTTACAACTTCAACTTTTGTCTTGAGCTTGAGCTTGTAAAGCGCCTGTGCAACAGCCCTATGCACTGGGTCTTGCGCAGAAGTGCGCAAGTAGTTTAGGAATGCCGTGGCGTTGTTATTGTCCAGTTGTTCTTCAACAAACTTAGGCAACGGTTTAGTTTTAGGCACGCCTTCAGGCTCAATGCCTTGCTTCTCGGCCAAGTACGCTGACAGTTTTTCAGCAGCTATATCGTGTTCAGGCTGGTTATTAGTCGCTAAACCTTCAAAGTAAACCTGTTTTTCTTCAGGTGACAACGCGCCAAACTCAGGTAGATGTAACCGCGCATCGGGTTCAATACCGTTGTGGTATTCCCGTGTGTCTTCGTACATCTGTTGTTCTTCAGGAGTTACCTCTACTGTTGGTTCGGCAATGGGCGCTTCTTGTCCTTGCGTTTCTGTTTCGACGGCTTCAGGGGTTTCAGTGCCAACTTGGTCTCCTTGTTGTTCGGTGGTAGCTTCTGCTTGTTTAGCCGCGCTTTCTTGTATGTCAAGCTGCGCCCATTCACTAAATAAATTAGTGCGTTGTTTGTCAAGGGCTTCCCACTGTTTGAATTTTTCTGTACCCCTCTTTGGAGCACGCCCATCTTTAGACAATAGCGCGCGTTGCTGTTCATCAATAGCACTAATTTCGTTTTGCACCATATCTTTGGTGCGAGTTTCTAGGTCTGATTTACCTTGCTGCGTAATTTCTTCAACAGGCGCTTCAAAACTTGGTACGTCTTCAAGTTCTATTTTTTCCCCTGTAATAGGATGTACAGAAGGAAAATCTTCTATGTCTGCGTCAATAGGAAGCTGATTTACTGTAATGGGTGGCTGTTTTTCTCCTGCAATAGGCTGCACAGCATCCGGTCCAGCAGGAACCACTCCAAGTCCGTCAGGTTCTGCAAGTCCTTCGGTGGGTACGACTGTATCGGGCTGTCCAGCCACTGGAACGCTTGTTCCACCTGCTGTGGTGTCAGTTGGTCCAACATCTGGCGTTCCTTTCTGAGCTGTTTGTAGAGTCTTAATCTTGTATTCGACGCTTCGCTGTTTGTTTCTTTTTCCACTTAATAAACCTTGTTCTCTTGGCGTAATAGTGCCGTCTCGTTGTTTTTGCTCAAGTGCTTTAATTTCAGCAGCTCTTTTATCAAAATCAGCAATCAATACATCAAGCTGAGTAGCTGGCGCTCCAGTAGGCACAACGGCAGGGGCTATACCTTCAGGCGCAATCTCAAACCCAGACACATCACGCTGCACTGTAGTAGGCGCAAGTTCAGGCTCTACACCTAACTCAGCATCAGCAGGCACTTCAACATCTGCCAAACCTTTGGTCTGAATCTTCTGTGCTTCAGCCGCAGCTTCAGGCCCCTTGCCAAGCACTACGTCTGCAACGCCAGTAATGCCAGCACCACCAAGCCCGCCCTTGAGTCCAGCGTTGATGAATCGTTCAAAATTCTGCGGTGTGAAGAACCCAAGGTTCTGGTCAACAAAATTCTCAGCAGCCGCGCTTGATACTTCTTGCAACGCTTCAGTGCCGCCTTCAGTTACAAAGCCTTTGGCTACGCCCGTGCCTGCACGTTTGTACCAAGCCGCGCCTAATTCTTCAGGACCGATACCAGACAGCTTGGCTTTGCGTAATAGACTTATAGGTAACGCAGCGTCCAGCACAGCGTTAAAGCTACCAAACGCAATCGCTGTACCAAGGTCTTGTTGCCCTGTGGCTTCGTAAATGTTCTGGTAAACATCAGGTATGTTCTGTGCCGCAGAGCCAGCCAACGCGCCACCTGCTTCATACTTGAGTGCGGTCTGCCGCGCAGCTTGGATTCCCGCTTGCGTCGCAGCTTGCTTTAATTCTTCACCAGCCAAACCTTTGGCGGCTTGTGCCAAAACAGCTTTCTCCGCTGTAGCCTGCGCAGCAGCTACTGCACCACGCCCTAGGATAGCTGCTGTGCCACCAGTAAACAAACTTGGTATGAGAGAGGGCAGAGCTTCGCCAACTGCTTCCTTGGCATACACCAGCGCATCGCTAACATCTTTAATGTCAGTGTATGACGGTACTTCAGCTGGATATTTTTTGGCGATTTCTTCCTGAGACTTTGCAGCCTCCTGCATCTGCTGCGCAGCATACTCATCTGCGCCAACTGCTCTACCAGCCATAGCAGGCAAGATGTCACCCAACAACACACCGGTTTGCGCAGCGCCACGTTTGATGGACGGAATGAAGCCAGTTTCCGGTTTTTTTACCGGGGTAGGAGGAGCCTCGGGTTCTTGCATCAAATTAAAATAATCTGACGCCAACATTTTTACGGCATCTACTGGTAGGCCATCAGGCCCTTCAAAGTTATAAACCTTCCCGCCGGAACGTACTTTGTAGGTTGCCATGTTTTAATCCAGATCAATTATGTCGTCATCGTCTTTTGAAGAGGATATCCCAGTCATACCAAACCCAGTTGTGATTGGTAAATATTTTTTCATGGCTTGGTTTAGCATACGGTCATAGTCTTCTGGTTTCACCGTTCCCATACCGCCTCTGATCTTTGAATCAACTTCTTTTTGCGCCAACTTCATAGCTTCAGCTCTACTTCTTGCTACGTATTGCATACCACGCAGACCAGCAGTGCCAGACCTAGCAGCAATTTGCTGCCTTTGTAAGTTTTCTCTGGCTTGATTTGCGCGAATGGTTTCATCAAGCTGTCGTTGTGCCTGTTTGATAGTCTCTTGTTGTTGCTGCAAAATACGCATGTTTTGTGCGGCGCTCATTGCAGTTGCAGAGTCATTCTTACGTGTGGCGATGTTAAATTTACGCATCTCCATTTGCAGCTTCATGTCGTTAGCATCTGCGGCAGCAGCAAGTTTTTCGCTCTCAGCAAAAGATGCAGCCAACGTAGGTGCAGCTGCTGAAGCGCTCCCAAGTAGACCAGCGATACCTTGACCTTTACTTTCTCTACCAGTCTTGGAAGCCTGAGCAGCCATATTAAAACCAAACTCAGCCAAGGCTTTACCCAAGGCTTTCTCTTTGATTTCTTTTGACTTGCCTGATTGTTTGTCTATTAGTTCTTGCAACCCCTTGAGGTCTTCTTTGCTTTCATTTTGTAACTTTTCCCGCACTTTATCGTACATGGCCATAAAGTCTTCTTTGGGCACACCCTGCTCTTCAGCCATCTTTGTGACGGCTTTATCTAGGGCAGGGCTAAGTTTTTTCTGTTTTGGCGCAGGCGCAACTTTTTTGTCATTTGTTTTTACTTGAGCGGCACGAGACGCATTTCTCATTGCATCAGTTTTATTTGATGCATCAACAGCAGAAGCGCTTGCTGCTGTTTTAGGTTTTTCAGTAGTTGCTTTTGCTTTCCATGCGGGTTCGTTTGTAATACGCTGAAGAAAACTTAATGAGTTTGGGTTGACTGGCGCATCGTATATTTCGCTTGCTCCAGTTCCCATTGGGTCAGAAACCATGTCCCCATCAGCAAACGCAACGATACCGCCGCCAGCCATCATTTCTTCTTGGCGCTCTTGTGGAATTTGGTCAAACGCTGAACCCAGTCCGTAATTTATAGAAGCTGACTGCGCTTGTATTGCATTCAATTGAGCAATGCGTTCATCAATCGCTGCTACGGTGTCCATGTCACGACGGTTCAAAGCAGCTTCTTTGGCTATCTGCAAACCTTCAATGCTATACATGTCATCAACGATAGCGTCTTTGTTGCCTTGACTTGTTACCTCTCCTCCGTCAGCGTACCCAGCTAAACCGCCGCCTGCTTTACCCGGAGTGGGGGAATCAAACATCCCCATTTTGCTTAAACCGTAAGCGCCCATACCGATACCACCAAGCTGGCCCATCAAGTTGGGCGGGGCTGCGTAAACCGACTGAGTTGATTGTTGACCCAACGGCAAGCCACGGATCATGTCGGACATGAAGCCCAACTGTTTATACGGATAGTTCTGTTGGTTTAGGAAATCCTGATACGCCATGTCCAGCGGACGCTGGGCTTGCTGCTGTTGCTGTGCGCCCAATTGACTTTGCAACTGAGTGATACCCATTCTTTGACCATACTCGGTTTGACCAAGTTGACCTAACTGACCTGCGGCTTGCAATCCAGTTTGGAGACCCTGCATACCCAAACCAGCGCCGTACTGGCGTGACTGCTCACCCATGCCTTGAGCTTGTAAACGCCGAGCCTGATCACGTTCAAATTGCTGCTGGGCGTTTTGAAACGCAGCTTGCCGACCTGTAGCCTCAATGCCTTGAAGCTGAGAATTTAAAGAACGCTGTGCTTCAGCATCTATGATTGCCGACCTGCTGCCACCAAACGCACCTTGTTTTACTGCTTGGGCTTGACGCATCGGTTGAGCGATTTGAAAATCCCGTAAAGCCTGAGCTTTCTGGTAATCCACCACATTTTTAGCGTATGGATCCATGTAATCTTGAGCGGCTTGTTCGTTAAATTGACCGCCATAAAATCTACCACCTTGGTAATTTGTACCGAGCGCACCAAGACCCGCCATGCCAGCAATGCTAGAACCAAGCCCTACTTGTTGGGATGGCTGCATCTGTTCTGCTGTCTCAAATGTTCTTTGTTGCAAAGGCTGAAACCCAGCAATCCGCTCACCACCGTACTGTTGGTATGGGTTTTTACTTATATCGGTAAGCGCCGCGCCTTTTGCCAGCGTATCTTTGGCATAGCCTTTGGCCCAGTCAGGCAGTTCAACAACTTGTGTGGTTTTCTCGGGCGTGCTTGGAGAGCCACCCATGTCGTACAGCCTTATTTTTCCGCCTTCTTTTTTAAACGCACGTAGATCGCCAGCGGGCGTATCCAATAAAGCCAATTGACGTTGATAATTGCGACTCATGTTTCTTCCTTAAAGAATTTTTGGTACACTACACTCTGCACCTCAAACCCATACTTATCAGCCTGTTTACGCCAGCCGGGACGACCAACGAACTCAATGCCGGAACAACCAGCATCTCTAGCAAACCTGTTGAGCAGGTCGAATATTTCATCATCCATATACTGCATATGGCTTGGCTCCATTGCGCAGTACTGAACAACCAGCATTCTGCGCCGTGGGTAATCTTTTACTTCCGTAATCACATGACCGTAGATTTTGCCTTCTTCATGCCCAATCCACAACTGCATCTGACCATTAAAAACAAACCGTAAGATGTCGTCTACCGTTGCCCTGCCTCTTGTCCATTCTTGGGATTTTGTTAAAAGAGGGAGCAACCCCGGTATCGTTTGAGCCACCATGCCCGGTGGTATCAAAGACACCATCATGCCGGTAGATACTTCTCGGAGCGGCTGTTCTTGGCGACCTTGCCCTTGCCCACAGTCTTGCCGCGAGCTTTCTGAATCCTGTCCATCATGGCGTACAGCTTACGTGCGCCAGCCTCAGTCGAGCCGTTGCCCAACTCGGACACGATACGTGCAGGTACGACAAACTCGCCGTCGGCTAAACGCGCAGGTTGCTTCTTTCCAATGACCGCAGGGATGGAATCAGATACACCATCGCCCGGGCCACGCAGCAACCGACCGCCGTCTGAGTAATCGCCAAGATGAGAGATGCCGCCGGAAGCCATCATGCCGCCAGCCGCCGCCCTTGGCGTGTATGCTGGGCTAAAGTATCGACGCTCGCGCCCATACGGATCAGGTTCTGGGAATGGGTTAGCTGGGTTTGCAGCGTATGTGTATTGCTGACCGGGGTCAGAATCAGTCTTTGTTTCTTCTTGTTTTTTCGGCTCCATTGCGTAAGCAAGAGCAGGCGCGGCGGCAGCAGCCAGTGTGGTTTTGGGGCCGTATGTGTATTCCACGTTCCCAAGATTTTTCATAAAAGCCGTGCGACCTTCCGGCGAAGTAAGCGTTTTAGCGCCCTCAATCATTTGGTTGCCAGATGTTTTCGCTGCATCCATAGAAAATTGCGCTGGTTGGGCAATATTTGGATTAAGAGGTGCTACTTGTTGACCGGTAAGTGCTGGCGATTTAAGCACGTTTGCTTGCGTAGTTGCCAAGTTAGGAGTGGCACTCAATGGAGCGTTGGTAAGAGCATCAACCGGTACAGTCGCAGGTTGTGGGACGTAACCCATGCCGCCCATAAAATTACCTGTTGGCACAACAGGCGCTGCTGGAGTTGCCGCCGCTGCTGTCCCCGCTGTCCCTGCTGCCGCACCACCAGAAGTTGCCAATGCACTGCCAATACCAGCGCCACCATAAGCGCCCAAGCCAGCCATCAAGCCCTTCTTGATGTCTCCAGTTGCTACCGTTGTTCCGCCGCCTATCAACAATCCTGCGGTCAGCGGGTTAATTGCTCCGCCAGAGACTGCCATCAATCCTGCGCCAGCAATCATTGGGAGTAGGCTTTTTAGAAAACCAGCTTCAGGCAGGCCAGTCTGCGGATTAATGGTTAACTGCCCGCCATGCGCCATAGCGATGTCGTTCAGGCTTTTTACTTCCCCTTTGGACATGTGAACGAGCATGTCGTCGCCGTTGCGTCCATGCCTTTCAAGATGTTTTGCAGCTTGCTGTAGACTCATATTAGCCTCGTGTAAACAGGGGTGGTTGATCGTATCATGTTGAGAGTGCCGAGACAAACGAAAGTGTGGCTACCACAGACTGGGTAGACGGCTTGGTTGGCGTACCAGAAGCGTTTAAATGCTGGATGGTTACAGCGGCATCGGTTGGCGACCAGTAAATTTCTACATAGTCATTTGCATCCATTTCCAAGAAATAATTCCAGCCAATGATTGAGTGACCGGGTGTACCACCGTGGCTGTTGGGGATTGAGACAAATCCGGTTGAGCCTGTGATGTCTACGTTATTCTGTTTCAGCCAAATATAAACATCGTGCAGTTGCACGGCTGTGTTCTGGAACTGCGCACTAAACTGAAGGTTGTATATACCTGAATTGGCTACTGTAATCTTGGATGTAGCAATCGACACCTCATTGGCAAAATCCGTGGTGTTGAGTGTCATCAGCGTGGCTGTGTTTGCCGTGGTTGCCTGATCTTGGTCGCTGGAGAATGCCCCGTACGGGAAGCGAATAAACCGCCCGCCGGACTCACCCAAAAGCGCCCCGGTCAGGTTGTCAAGCTGGTTGAAATACAGGCGCAGGATGTTTGAGTACTGCTCAATAAACTCGGCGTTGTACTCGTTCGGAGCCGCTGGCAGTCGTGGCTGGACGACTGGGCGATATCGGTTGATGATGGTTGCCATCAGCGCCTGCCGTCTGGTCTGATGTCAATCCGAGGCACACCCAACTGCCACTGAACACCAAGCTCGTCTGAACTTACCTTAAACGCCATCTGACGACCACGAATCCGCACATACACCTGTTGGGTGAACTCTTGGATGGCATAGGTTCTGGTGTTCTGGTAGTTCTGCGTACTGACCACATCAGGGTTGTTTGAGTTGCCATACGGCGCACCTGAGTTGGCGCGAGGCAGTACCGTGAACATGGCGGTCGGCTGGTTCACATTCGATCCGTCAAACGTCAAGTCAGGGATCAATCTCCAGACAAACCCAAAGTTGTGTCCATCCCCAATATCAAAATCAGAAGAAGTCACCTGCGCCACAATTGGCACGGACGGGTTCACTGTGCCGTCATCCACTCCGCTCTCATGGTACAGAAGCTGTGCGTTTGAGTTACCACCTGCCACGCCGTATGTGGTTGCCATTGGGAATGAGCGAAGGGAACTATCCAACCATGCTGTGCGGCCTTGGTTTAGATTCTGGTAGTTGTCCCAGTCGCCGTAATACCAAGTGTTTTCCAAGTGGTTGTAGATCACATAGCGGTTAACCACGGATGAGTTGGCAGAACAATACTGCCACCATACTTCACTGTAGCCCTCGTTTGTTCCCGCACAGAACTGAAACGCTTGCTCAAGGTTGATGTCGTTAAACACGTATTCCCGCAAGGTAGACGGCAAGGTCTGCACCCGACCAGAGTACATGTAAAACTTGTCTGTACCCATCCAGTAGGTGATGTTGTTAGCGGTTGCTATCGCATTTGGCCCAGCAATAGATATGTTGTCGCCCATGATCTGGAAACTCCAGACATACGGTGGGCCAAGGTACTGCATGGAATAAATGGCTGAATCCGTCAACACCAAAATCTCTTGGCGGGTCTGCATGGCGGTCACAATTTGTGAACCGTGACTCAGTCGGTAGCTACCCGCTTGGTTTGTTACAGCCGGAATCCATGTGGCAAAACTTTCTTGGTCAGACCAACGTATCAGCAAGGGGTCTTGGACGGTAGTGCCGTAATCGTTTACACCAAACGCAAGAACAAACCTTGAGGCATCCGACACCATGACAAAGTTGGCAACCGTTGGGCAAGATGAGTCAGTGGTAATCGTCCCGGACTTTGTAACAACAGCGGTGCTTGGGCCAAGGTATTGGCCTCGGTTAAATGTGCTGGCAGATGCTGCGTTTGCCCAGTAGTACAACGCACCGCCACGGGGGTTGAAGATCAGGTCTTCGCCAAAGTTTGACTGGCTCCACAAACGAAGCTGAATGCCAATCCCTGTAGCCGCAGGAGAACCCCAGCCAGTGAATGTGGTGGACTGCGTCACTATTGCATTGTCGGCGTGGGAGGCGGCTGCGCCTGAACCCGTCCCACTCAACCCACGGGTACACCCCAAGAATTGCGTTGAATTTTTACTTGTGTAAGAGATGTTCTCTGAGTCAATCAGAATGTTTCCGGCTGCTGAAAACGCTGCTGTTGAATCAACTGTGATTGTGGTGACAGAGTTGTTTATTGAGCCGTCAAGTTGGTTTGTTGCTGTACCAAAAACGATACCGCCCCAAGTACCTGCGCCCCAGCCCACATTCAGAGAGTAAATATCTACACCCGTTGTAATCTGATATGCGGCAACCACTGATGCTCCGCCGTTGCCCGAGTCCCCTGCGGCTGCATTGACTGAAGCTGTGATGGTGTATGAGTTTGAACTGACGTAGCTGGTGATCTGGAACTCTGCGTTCAAGATGGCGGCAGTGATGTTGCCACCCAAAGATACCGCGCCGCTAAACGTAACGAAGTCCCCTGCCTGCGCACCGTGGGCGATATCCGTGACTGTGATGATTGGCAACCCAGTGGTTGCGGCAAAGGTGACTTCGCCTGCGGTGGTGGTAGAGCGCAATGGGGTAACGTCGTACACCAAGCCGTTTGGCCCGTTCTGGATGTAGTACTTGAGGTTTGTGCCTATCGCCAACAGGTTGTAGCCCGTCAAATTAAGCCAGTTCCACATACCCCTAGCAACACCCCAAAGCGTACCCGTTGGGGGTTTTAACGCAGATACAGTTGTTCCCGTGTCGGCTGCCCACCCGCCAATCTTTTCTGGCTGACCTGAGCGGAACCGAATTTTGTTGGAGGCGTAATAACCACCCTCGTTAGAGTAGGAGGTGTTTTCTCTGTTTACACCGGGGCGGAAGGCGAGCTTTTGGAGTGGCATGATTAAGCTACAAGTCCGGGAACATATTGCGTTTTACCAGCGACTTTCATGGCGGTCAACTCCTGCTTCTTTAAGTTGTCTGGGTTGTAACTTACATGCACCCAACCACTGTCAGGAATGCCGGGGGTGTAAAACTCCAGAATCAACTGGGTATAGTCCAGATTATCCATGATCCACTGCGCCAATTCCGCATTTGGTACGCCGGGAATCTCTATATCGGCTGCTTGGCCCTTGCAATGGTCTGAGGTACGACTTCCGCCCACTGCTGCATTTGAGTCAGGAGAGCGATACCCAGAGTTCACCTTGACACCTTTTTGAAAGTGATCGCGGATCGGCTGGAGAACACGTTCAGCCAAGATTTTGAGGTACTCGGTTTCAACTGGCCCGGGAGTGTTGTCTAAGCCCATGCGCAGGGCTGTCTCGGATTTGGTCAGTTCGTGCAGGGAGAAATTGGCGGTCAGGTTCATTTCATGCTCCTCACTTGGTTGTACTGGTCGATGCAGGTGTTGAGTTGCCGGATGGCTTGGTCGCCTCGGGCGGTGAGATCGACAAGAGCTTGAGCAACTCGTCCGTCAAGCTCGGCTCTTGTTTCTGTATCTCCACTGGCAGCGGTGGATGGCTCGGACACTGACACGGGGCAGTCGGGCGCTTTGACAGGAATGAACAACTTGCGCTCGCCAGAGGCAAGATCAGTACGAAGCTTAATTTCTTTAATCCGTGCAACATCGTTGGCTTTCTTCAAGGTCTGGGCGTAGGTCTGGGCAACCTCTGCCATGCGTTGTTCTGTTTCCCGTGCCTGCTCGTTTAAACGGGCGATCTCCACCTGCTGGCGCTCATATTCGTCTTGCTCTCCACTGTAATACCCAGCCCCAAAACTGCCAAGTAGGGCAAGTACGATGCCAAGCAAGACATATGGGTTGAGCAAAGTCATTCGTTGGTCTTTCCACGGACGTAGGCAGTTGCCGCCATGAACGCCACCACAATCGTACCCATTGCAGCGCAGTAGGTGGTCACCAAACCATTCAGGGCATTGACCTTCTCCAGTGCAACCAGTTCAGATGCCAAGTAAGCAATGAGTACAGGCGGTGCAACCAATGCCGCCCAAGCCATGATCCTCTGTTGGTCAGCCATCTTGTCCATGTTCTCAATGACAATCATGCGCTCAGAGCGAGCTAACTCCGTGTCCGTCACCACGCCGTCGTGGTCGGTATCGAATTCGTTGTAGGTTGAGTCTTTCTCAAGTTGCTTACTCATGTTTCTTCCTCCGGTCAAAAATGGGGTTGTCCTCAAACTCTTTTGGACTGTCCCGATTCTTTCTTTCGATTTCTTGTCTCAGCTTCTCCACCTTCTCCAACTGCTGTTTGGCATCGTTCCTTGTCTCCAGTATGTCCAGATACATGAACGCCAACAACGGCAGCATCAAGGCCACCAACAAAACCGCCACCACCCAGCCCACCATTCCCATCACAAGCTCCTCAGTTGTTTCAACCACAGGAACCACGTCCACAGGTACAGGATAAGAATAAGGGCTAGGACGGCTGCTCCCGCTCGCAGGTTTTGGCTTCTTTCCCTTTGGTGTCGTTGCCATCTCAATCTTCGCTCCCGTTGTTCCTGTGCAAGTCTGGCAGCTTCTTGTTCAGCGGCTATGACATCCCGCATCTCAAACACTTTGCTGTACAGCGCACCCATTTCGGGAGGGCTTTGATACACCATCGTTTCCCTTATTGTCTTCTCCAACTCCGCCATCTGATCCTGCGCCATGACCCGCTTCAGTGCGGCTTCCATTTGATTCTGGTCAGGTTCGTAGACGTTTCTGGACTTCTCCTCCTCTTCCCGAATGTGTGCAGCTAACTGCTCTTGAATCTTGAAGAACTCGGTAAGCTGCTTGACAACCCCCACCATGACTTCGGTTTCGTCAACGGCAACGAACTTGTCTTTCTTTTTCGCCACAGGCTTGGGCGTTGACTGTTTTGCCTTGGGTTTAAAGAAGTTACTAAAGTTACTCCAAAATCCAGTAACTTCCCTATAAACGCCAACAGCCTCGTCAACAGTGCTTTTGACCTCCATGAAAGAAGTCTTCGCCTGCTTGTATAGCTCACAACCTTCCTTGATGGCGGCGACACAAGCATTAGCGGCAAAGAGAAGGCTGATCGGATCAATTTTCTACCTCAAGCGGTGCGTTCCCACATATACACAACAATATATGGTTGAAGGTTTGCGTCTGTACCAGAAGAACCTGTTGTGCTATTTGCCACGGTAATGCCTGTGGTTGCGGTACTAGTTGTATCAGTTATGTTTGCAGGAACAAAACAGTTTGTTGAACTGCCTGATTGCGGTAAGGCGCTACTTGGTCTGAGATAAGTGTGGTTGTGTCCGGGGTCTGTGACTGATGCAGTGTGGGTGTGGCTAACAACAATTGCATCTTTGCTGCCGCCTGTTGCGCCTGCGGTGTATGTTCCGCCTCCGCCTGTACCCGCGCCAATCATCACTCGGCCAGCACCAAACGCAGTCCATGTACCAAAACCAAGCAATGTAGCTGGGTTGGTTGACACTGTTGCAGTGTAAAGAGAACCAACAGGGTATAAAGCAGCCGCAATTGCCGCCTTAACAAATGCTGTTGTAGCGATTGACGTATCGTTATCCGAAGTGGATTGCGTCGGCGCTGTGGGGTTGCCAGTAAACGCAGGGGAAGCAATTGCAGCCACATCCGTGCCAATCACCAAGCCAAGGTTTGTTCTTGCGGCAGACGCTGATGTGGCTCCTGTACCGCCCTTGGCAATAGCCAATGTGCCTGTCAAGTTTGCTGCTTGTACTTCGTAGAAGTTTGTGCCGTCAGACCAGACAAGGACTTTGTCGCCGTCTGCAATTGCAACCCCAGTACCTGCGGCTGTTGTGTTGCCGATGACCGTAGAGTTGTAGATGGTAATGGTGTAGCCAGAGTTGTTCCAGATGATGTACTGTTTAGACACTGGCGGGGCGTAGATGGCTGAGGCTGCTGCCGCGCTGTTGAACTTCAACATGGCGTACACCGATTGGTTCAGCGATGCGCTGGAGGATGGCCCGTTGACATAGGTCAGGGCTTGGGCGGCAGAGGACACCGTGACAGCTTGATACCCTGCGATGGCTGTGTCCAAAACGTAGGCAAGGTTGCTGTCGGTGGTTGCACCCCACGCACCGGCTTGGTCGCCAGAACCAATCAACTCGATACGCAGGCTTGAGGAATAGGTACTGCTCATGGTGTTTCTCCTTGTGGGGGATTATCCGCGCTTTGTGTTTCTAACGCTGTGATTCGTGCTGTCAGGTCTGTGATGAGGGCTTGCTGTTCTTGGATGGCTGCTGTTAGGGTTGTTATTAAAAATGAGGTATCTATAGACTGATATCTTGGGCGGGAATGTTCGGCTCCTTCTTCATCTTTATAAATTTCTATTTCATCCTTTGTTCCAATAACTGCTTGTGGAATAATTGCCTGTAATTCATGGGCAATAAACCCTTCGCTTGTTTTATTTGGTTCAGATTTCCATGTGTAAGTAACTGGTTTAAGCGCAGCAACTTTTGCCAATGCCCCAGTCATAGGTGCAATGTTTTCTTTTAATCTGTAATCAGATGATGTTGTATAACTAATAGAATTAGAAGAAGAATAATAAATTCCACCGCCTGTATAAGCATTGTTAAAATCAATAAATCTTATTGCCGCACCATTTTGACTATTTGCACTATTTTTAATGCACATACCTTGTTGTGAAAAACCATCAAAAGTAAATTGTATGGTTCCAGTCAAAACAGTGGCACTTTGAGCCACCAGCAAGTTACCGCTGGAGTCGATACGCATACGTTCTGCAAGAGTGTCACTAATTCTTGTTTGAAACACCATTGCCCCACCAGTACCATTGGTGGTTGTGTTTACAGCATCAATTTCAGCAATTGTCCGAACGCTTGTATCTCTAGCTTGGAACAACAAAGATGCCGCATTGTTACCAGAAACAACCGTATCCCCTGTGCCATCGTGAATGCTTAATTGACCCGCAGTAGCCGCTGGCCCTTTTACTTCAAGACGATAACTTGGCGCAACACCAATCCCCACATTACCGCTGGAGTCGATACGCATACGTTCTGTGCCGTTTGTTGTAAACACCATTGGCGTATTTGACTCATTATGCAGAATGTATGAATCTACATTAGAGCCAACAAACCATGATGACCCAGCAGACGCTGTGTTTCTAATAGTAGAGCCAGACCCCCCAGCAACATGAAGTTTAGAACTCGGTGAAGCAGTACCAATCCCCAAGTTACCTGAGCTATCAAACCTTGCAATCTCCGCACCACCTTCAGCAAAAGCAATGGTGTCAGCGGCAGGGAAGAATATACCTGTGTTTGTATCTGTTCCCCTGACAGCAGGGGTTGCGGCAGAACCGTCGATGTCGGACAAACCGTCCGTGCCTGAAAGAATTAAACTCATGGTTTTACCTCAACGACCGCTTCAGGTTCTTGTGGGGTGGTTTCTACTGGAGTCTCAACTACCGCTTCAGGCTCCACAACGGGACTATCCACTGGTGCAGGCTCCACAACAGGCTCCACAACAACCACAGGGCGCAAGTCGCCTTTGTCCCATGCTGTAGTCTCTTGATTCCATGTGTAGAAGTATTCATCCACAGGCATAGCAATAGGTGGGTTCCACAGCCATGTGGCAGTGTCCAGCACCCAGTTATCAAAAGGCTTGGGGGCAATGAAGACATCGTTTGTCTCGTCATAGGTGTAGCCAATGCCAGCGTAGTTGCCACGCAATGGGCGACCTTGTGGGTGCTGGTTACCGAGCGTGTTGTAGCTGGTCTGAATCCAGCCGTGACCAACTGCACCAGTGTCGATGAAGTCTTGTTCAGCAACAATCACCTGAGTGACCATACCGTTTTCTACTCGGGCAAAGTGTGACAATTTAATTCTCCTTGAATGTGATGGGCGTTAGTTTATTCGTCATCGGGCATTTGCAAATTTCGTTGGATTTTCGCCGAAGGCGGCGTAAATGTATGTGCCACCGCTGCCGTTAATGTCGTCATCTGCTGTTCTGCACTTGAAGCCGTTGGACAAAACATCGATAGACACAAGCACATTGTTTGCTTCAGCGGCTGAACTGTTTGGCAAAAGATAATCTTGCATTTGGTTGTATGTTGACCTTGAGGTATCCCAAACAATCCAATTTCCTACAGCGTTTGTCTGCTTGACCATAACGAACCTCGGTCTAAATCCTAAATATACAAACACACCATCAGTAGAGCCATTGCCTGTGTATTTACCAAACGCAGAGTATCCAGCTACTGCGGCAAAGCAGTATGCGACATAGGTTGAACCATTTACATTTAAGTCAGTACCCGTGTTAGCGGCAGAACCAATACTAAACACAGAAGATGTTGGTGCAGTAGAGTTAAAATATAACGGCAGGTTTTGTTGAGCCGCTGTTGTTTGTAGTGTTAGCAAGTTTGTTGGACTGATTGAACTGTGATACACAATCCAAGAAGTGCTTGCAGTCGGCCTGCTCTTAATAATCATCATAGATGGTGCAACACCAAGTCCATGCCCTATGGTTGCGGCTGTACCTGTACCTGTATAAGTCACCACGCTAAAGCCAGCAGTTGCATTTGCTCTTACTTGTGATGAGATTGTCCCGCTGGTGTTTGTTACTGTTGAGCCGCCAGCGTTCCATTGCCAGCCAACGTAGGTTGAGCCAGATAAATTGCTATTTGTTGCGCTTCCAGTAGTGTTGTTTCCTAGATTGAATCCGTTTGAATTGAAGGCAATTACGTCCCCGCCAGCGCCAGTCCCGTTGTTTCTTTCGGCATCAGTAAGATTACTAGCCAATGCAATTCCAGCACCCCTGACAGAATCAATTAAACCGTGGGTAGCCGCACTGCTTCGCACCTTAACCCACACCAAATCAGGAGCAAATGAAACACCATTTGCAGAGTTATTGATTGTTTGCGTTGACCCATTACCCGTGTACAGCGTAGCCGCCATCACAGTACGACCATCAGGAATTGCATATGTTGTTGGCATGGTTGTTCCTTATAGGTTGAATGTGTTGAGGGCTACAAAGCCGCTTGGTGGGGTGTAGGTGAATGGACGTTGACCAGCGTTGACAGAACCAGCAACTGTCCTTGATGTACCGCCCAGATGATTGCAAATCAATTGCATATACGAGGAAGTTAATCCAGTGAAGGCTGTTCCTTGGCTTACATTGTTTTTATAAAAAACCAATGTTCCTGCGGTCAAATCTAGAGCAACCCCAATAACGTCATTGTTCGTGTAAGTCGCTCCATACGCCACACCAGTTGCGCCACCAGCGCCACTATACTTATTTCCATCACAATGGTACACATAACCATCAGTAACCAAATTAATTGTGGTGGTGTTTGTTTGTGTATTTGAGGACAAGATAATACCTATCGAAATATTTGACCCAGCACCGACATTGGTGGGTGTAACTTCCCAATAGTATTTGTCAGATGAAACAGCCAAGGTTCCTTTTAAGTACCAAACTCCACTTGTACTATTTGTATAAGTGAAATCCATGTTACCAGCCGTGACTGTGAATAAAGTTGAAAGTGGGTTTGCAACTGAATAATTAGCCGCTGTCGCACTTGTCAGTGTAGGCACATCGGTCATGCTGTCGTAGGTTGTGCCAGCAGTCAAAGAGATGTTGTTGGTTGTCCAGTTGTTTCCGTTAGGGCTGAAGTCATACCCCAAGGTTGTTGTGCTTGTGGTGTTGGTAAACGGCAAGTAAAAACCATTTGTGCCATACGAGCCACCATAGGTGATGGGTTGCCATACACCATAGGAGTTGAATGTTCCAAAACTGTTTGGTGTCAGGGCTTGACCGTCAATGAAGTTTATTTCGGTTAAGTAGCCGTCTAGATACCATTGACTTACATTTGAACGCCTACCAATATACAAAGGCATTGAAGCAACATTTATATTTGGCACAGTATTTTGTGCTGGGTATGTTGCTGTTGCATACGAACATTCAACACCATTTACATAAATTCTAACTCTATTGGCGGCTGTTGCTTGTGTTGTATCAACAGACAAAATAACATGATAATAAGCAGATGGGTCACGATAAACGGCATTAGTTTGAATTTTCCATGCGGCTGTTTGACCATCATAAAACTCAAGAGTATCAGCGGCAATAGATGAATTTCCATACCCAAAATAATGTATTGCTGTTGAATTATCTCCAGCCAAAAGTGATGAGGTTACTCCAAAAGAACCTCTTTTAACCCATAAACTGTAAGTAAAAATTTTGTTATTTGTTACAGAACTTGAATTTGTCCTATTCAAATAAGCAGTCGCACTTGAACGGAAACGCAAAGAGTTGTTCACATACTTCAATGGAGCCAAGTATCCAGTTGATGTGAATGTGTGGATGACATTACCACCAGTGATGGTGACAGTACCACCAGCCATTTGCTGAGTTGAGCCGGGGTAGCTGATGATGACCACGCCGGAGCCGCCTGAGCCACCAGCAACGGCTGTACTGCTAGAACCTGAACCGCCGCCACCACCGCCAGTATTTGCTGTGCCTGCTGTGCCAGCGGCATTTACACCGCCGTTACCGCCGCCTCCCGCACCACCAGTTCCCGCCGTCCCAGATGGATATTTAGCACCGCCACCTCCGCCAGCATAAGTGACCGAGGAGCCGCTTATGGATGAGGCAGTACCTGCACCTCCATTACCACCAGCCGCCGCACCAGCAGTACCCGCCGCAGTTGCGCCACCGCCACCGCCTCCAGAATCATTACCTACTCCGCCAGCGCCTCCATTATTTCCTTGGCTTGGGCTTGTAGATGGCGTATTTCCTGTTCCGTTTGTTGCCGCACCAGAATAATTACCACCACCACCAGAGCCGCCGTTTTTTCCGTTATAAAAAGAACCTGTATAACCGCCGCCGCCGCCGCCACCCGTAGAAGTTGTTGAACTAAATGCGGAGTCTGAGCCATTTGCAGATTGTGAACCGCTAACTCCGCCAGCGCCGCCAGCGCCTACAGTAACTGTATAAATTGAGTTAGTGTCTAATACGGCTGAACTTGTTCTAAAGCCGCCAGCACCGCCACCGCCAGAACCTGTATATTGACCACCGCCACCGCCACCAGCAACAACCAAATAGGATGCGCTCAAAGGTGTAATTGGAACAAGAGTGCCAGAAGTTGTAAATGTGTGAATGGTGTTACCACCACTTGAAGTGACGACACCGCCACCAAATTGTTGTGCGCCTACATAGGAAATGATGACGATGCCTGAGCCGCCTGATGAACCATTATTGTTAGGCCCACCACCACCACCACCACCAGTGTTGGCTGTGCCTGCTGTTCCAACAGAACTAGAAATACCGCCTGTTCCACCGCCACCGCTACCTCCAGCGCCACCACTGTTAAAACCACCACCGCCACCACCGCCAGCATAGGTAACGCTAGAGCCTGTAATTGAAGATGCTGTGCCAGCACCGCCAGCACCAGATACAGTATTGCCAGTTCCACCAGCCGCAGTAGCGCCGCCACCGCCGCCACCATAATTTACAAATCCGCTTGTACTGCCACCGTTGTTACCTTGTGATGGAGATGTTGCTGGAGTATTTCCTGTGCCTCCAGATGCTGCGGCAGATGGAGAACCTGCACCGCCACCACTGCCTCCGTTAGCACCATCACCACTACCTAAAGAACCACCACCACCGCCGCCAGTAGATGTTATTGAGGAAAATACAGAATCAGTTCCATTAGTTCCCTTATTGGAAGTTGATGTAGAACCAGCACCACCAGCACCCACAGTAATTGTGTATGACTGAGTTGGGTTTAAAGATAATGTGCTTGTTCTAAAACCACCCGCACCACCTCCGCCACCAGCGTAGCTGGTTATATTGTTACCTCTGCCACCACCACCACCACCAGCCACTACAAGGTAGGTTGCAGTAACCGATTGCAGTCCTGTCCACCCAAAGGCGGCAAGTGCGGCGGCTCCAATTTTTGATAGACGGGGCATCTGCGTGTCCTTATGCGAACTTGGTTTGTGATGCCAACACGGTAAAAGCGGCGCTTCCTGTTTTGATGATTACATAGGTGTAACTATCAATTGAGCTTGCATTGCCTGATGTCGGTGCAGTACCGCCTTGCCACTTGGGAGTGACGGACGAGCCGTCCACCTGTACAGCAGAGTTGTAGTAAGCCGTAGCACCATTGGTCACCAAGAAAGTCACAGACAAGGATTCGCCTGTTGCCATGATGGTGTTCAATGATGTGCCGCTTGAGCCTCTGAAGTTGACCGTGAAGTTACCAGACGCATTGGTGGTGTAGTACAAAACAACCTGAGTCAGCGCATCGTAGGCAATCGTGCCTGTTGCAGCAGTAGCAGAAATAGTCGTTGTTTCTCGGATTGTTGTGGCTAATTCATTGGTGATTGTTGGGCTTGTTAAGGTTTTGTTTGTCAACGTCTGCGTCAGGTCATTACCTGTCATTGTGAAGTCAGAGTCAGGCACAGTAACAGCACGGTTAGCCGCAGGGGAAGCCGTAAAGGTTGAAGTGAAATTGGTGGAGCCACCACTAAAAGCTATTGCCATGTTTTTTCCTTAGAAGACGACCAAGCGTTGACCGCTGGTAACAGTAATAGTAACGCCGCTGGCAACAGTGAGAGGGCCAACAGCAAATCCGTTCTGCCCGGCAGCAATAGTGCCACTTACCGTCACAGTGTCAGCATTTAACTGCACCGCGCCAATACCACCACCAATAGCGTTAGATGTAAATTCTGCGGGATAGGTGACAAACACATCCTTTGTACCGGCACTGAAGTTAACCAATGCGCCTGCGTTACTGGATGAAATAACTGTGGTTCTGGCAAGCGTTGTACCGGATGAATTGTATGTACCAATACCAACTTCCCATTCCGAGCTACTTTGCCCAGCAATGGTGTAATAGGTGGTGTTTGAGTTTCCTATGACGGCAAAGGACTGATACCCAGTTGATGCCCCGAGCAGAGTCACTGTCCCCGTACCCGCCGTGGTGGTGGTCTCTTTAACTCGGTCTGCAAGTACAAAAGCCATGTGCGTCCTTAATCCGTCTCAACCAACGTCCAGTCAGGGGTTTCTGAGTTGTCTACCAGCGCCCAGCCAGCAGTTTGAGAATTGTTGACATTTTGCCAGTTTGCGGTCTGGCTGTCATCTACCAATTTCCAGTAGATTGCAATTACAGACCCAACAGAACCTGTAGCCTGAACCCCAGTTAAAGCAAACGATTTGTTTAAACCAACCGTACCAACCAGCCCAGCAGCACCACTGCCTGTTATAGGGCCACCTTGAGAAAAGACAACAGTGTTAACTGCACCCGAAGCCACAACGCCGGTCAATGCTATAGAAATAGCGGGGCTTACTGTTCCAACTGAACCTATAGCTTCGTCGCCAAATGTTGCGTCAGACTCGTTGTATATGACCGTACCAGCAAGACCAGAAGCCCCAACTCCTGTTAACGCAACTTCTTGGCTTTGTGTAACAGTCCCGACCGCTCCTGCGGCTGACACCCCTGTTATGGCAAATATCTTTTCTGGGGTCAGCGTACCCGCAAACCCACTGGCGTGAACTCCGGCTATTAACGGGAAATTTGTCTCATCTACAGCACCAACATCTGCGTTGGACAAAACACCAGTCAAAGCAACAGATATGCTTTGTACAACCGTCCCAGCACTGCCCGATGCTTCTACGCCTGTTACTGCTTGAGAATTTACGGCGACAACCGTACCTACACTACCTGTCGCCAATACACCTGACAGAGCAAATTCTTTACCTGCTACAACTGTTCCAACATCCCCAGTCGCGGCTACGCCCGTCAGGGCAACGACGACTACATTTTCGCCAAGAGCGGCATAAGGTGACTGGGCGTATGCGGATATACCAAACATGGTCTACGGCCTGCGCCGCCTCCGCTTAGGTTGTGGCTAAACGCAACAAAGCCGTTGAAGTTGTGTCTGCTGGCATGGTCAAGGTAAAAGTTCCGGCACTGATAGTTTGTGAACCAAACGTATGGACAGAAACCGCCTTGTTACTCTGAGAGGAGTTGTAAATCAACACCGCATCAAACGCTGTGGTCAAAGTCACAGAGGTGTAGACCAAGCTAGCAGAAGGCGTAAAAAACGCCACGCCCGCCGTAGCAGATGCGTTTGTTGCCGTAGGAGGGTTTGCTATTGTTACCGTTATGCCACCTGCGGTGTACCCAGCACCAGAGACTTCTCCGGTTGTAGTGTATGCAGTGGTCGATGCGTTAATGGTAGCTGACGCCAAAAACAAAGCTGCTTTAAACGTATCAGCGGCAGATGTGCCACGGGTTGGCGCAGTGCCGAAGTTGTGAGTTGCTGTCATCAACTCGCCCATGAACGAGGTACACATTGATTGGGTATTTGCCACTTGGATTCTCCTTAAAACGAAGCTGCTCTGCCGCCAGCAAATGTTGGGGGCTTTTTCAAAGTTACATGCGCGGAACGGTGGACAAGTTCTCCGTCCAACCAGTACTCAACCCATGTGGTGTGTTCATTGTCATTATCGACTGTACCTTCCCGCTTTTCAAGCAGAGAATCGTCCATTTCGCCTTTGGTTGTAGTTACTAGCATTACACGATCCTTATGAGTGCTGACGTGCTGGTGTTTGCAGGCATCGTCACGGTGAATGAGGTGGTTGATGTTTTGTTGTTGCCAAAGTCAAGGACACAGACTGCGCCATTGTCTCCGGCTTTGTAGATCAACGCGCCACGGGCTGTGATCGCGCCTGTCCATGACGGAGAAGAAAAAGTCACGTATGTCACGCTGCCGGACGCTGTTGTTTGAGAAGACACTGTAGTGGTGACGATCTCTCCGCCTGCCACGTAGTTACCGCCTGATGCCTCACCAGTGGTTGTGTAGGCTGTGGTTGTCTCGTCCAATGTTGCATCGTTGGTGTACAGAGCCAGTCGGAACGTATCCGAGGTCAAGTTAATTGACCCGTTTGCCAGCCCTGCCCGCAGCGTATTGCAAGAGAAGTTGCCTTGAAAAGCCATCAGGTCACCGCCTGTCTAAACTGTCCTGACCTGTAAGCGTCTTGACGCTCCATGCCATCGCCCAGACGTTTCGCCAACGCAAGTGCTTCTTTGAACTTGGTGTCGTACAACGTGATGATGTCTTGCTCACCTTTCATAAAAGTGTAAGCCTCTACCAATGAGCCATACAGCAAAACGGAATCAAAGTTGTCCCCCAACCATGTTGTGGTCGCGGTGGTGATGGATTCTGGGTAGTAATAGTAGTGAAGCTCAACGTAATACGCCGCATCAGGCGTTGGGCCAAGGATAATTGACAATTCGTTGGTGATCGCAGAACTGACAATCGTCGGGCCAAACAACGCGTAGTATTTTGGAACACCTTTGTCGTTTGGCGCAGGGTACGCCTGACGGATGAAATTCACATCCTTGTTGAGTAAATACTCAAACGTGCCAGTGTCCAAATCACCACCAACAACACCTGTCACCAATGCCAACGAATACACAGACAAAAAGTCATTTGGCAAAGACACGTACTTATTGCTTGACGTGATCGCTGTGTACTGATTCTTGCGAAGCGACGGGAACTGAACCGAGTTGTAAATGCGCTGCTCAGCCTGCTGAATGAACCGATTGATCTGAGCGGTTGAATTCTCAGTCGATCCATCAGCAAGGTATACAGGGGGAAACTGATTCTCCGTGTATGACTGAATTGCAATTACAAGCTGGCTGTAGTTCACGCCATTGGCCCCCGCGCCATCACGCCTTTAGTAGCCGCGCCAGTGCCACGGATTTTGATACCAGTGGTTTTGGTGGGCTTGTAGTCATTGCTGTGAGCATTTGCCTCAGAGACGTTTAGGTCTTTCATGTATTTTTTATTGTCAGCCTCACCAACAACAACGCTTGGAACTATTTTTGGTTTTTTGTAATCAACCATCTTAGCCTCCGCGACCAGAAGAGCGTTGGTTCATGACCTTCGCCATGTTGCGACCATACTTGAGCATGTTGGCGTTTGTTTTGCCGCCAGCCGCCATTTTGTGCATACGCTTTTCGTGGGACTTAACTGCTTTGCCCGCGATCTTTTTTACCTGCTTCGTGTCCATGTTTAAACTCCTAAGTTACGCTTACCGTGACTGTACCAAGTTCCACCGCTAAAACCAAATTATTTGGAGTCAAAGCAGCATCAAAAAACGCTGCCCCACCCACTGGGTTCCAGCCCCACTGAAAGATTCGACTACCACCCTCCACTGTCCCAGTACCCAATGGGCCTGTACCAGTTGGGACAATCTGCAACCCGCTTGTTCCTGACAACACATAGCTGCGGTCAGGACGAGGATTCCTTAAAGCCTGTGGGTCGTCCACCGGGAACATACCCAACTGCAACTGCGGTTGATCAGGATCCCAGCAAGCCGGGCAAACCAACAGGTTGTAGTTCTTGGTCTTGATGATCTCCGTCTTCAAGATGTTGAGCTTGAACCGCTGATCGCAGCGATCACACTGCGCAATCGCGTGCTTACCACTGGCAAACCTGTTGCCCACTGTTACCTCCCAATGTAGGTTTGGCGGGGAACAAGCCTCAAGGCAGCTTTCTCATGGTCTTCGTACGCCGCAAGCTCCCAAGCCTCGTCATACTGCTGTTTCAGGAAGCCAAGACGTTCTGCGCCAGTGGGGATCTTTCCGGCGATGTAATACGACAACCCCGCTGCCATACAAGGCAGGAAGCGGAAAGGAACGTCCATGACGTTTACACCCCCACCAGCGTCTTGGGTGCGGCGTAGACGCCAATACACCAATTGGTAGGTCTGTGCGTTGTCCGGTGTGGGCCAGACGGTTACAGCGGGAACCTGCTCCCAATACACGGTCGCATTGTCCGCATGGCTTGCCGCCGTGGTGTTTTGCTGCCCACGGAAGCAGTTGTACAGGACATTCCCGTCAATGTATCCATAGTTGATGATCTCATTGTCAATCTTGACAAACCCGGCGGCTGGAAGCCCCACCACGGAGTCCAACGTAATCTGGGTAACTGTGCTGTTAATTGCACCGTCTAGGGTTAACCCTGTCGTTGATGTTTGTCCGTTGTAGCGTTGAATCCAAATCTGGATTGGTCTGGCTTGCGTGATCTTGTTGGGGATCGTCGCATAAGTAGAAACGCTGATGCGGGTGATGGTCAGATCAGCCTGAGTTGAGGCGATGTTTCCGCCAGTACGGATGACATGCTCCAACAGGTCAATGGTGTCGTTGGGTAGAGGGTAGGTGTTCTGACCCTGAACCAAGTCAATTGTGCCAGTCTCAATTGTCCACAGATTGATGCCACGGTTGGCCCAATCAGCAAACATGATGTTTAAACTGCGTCTGGCTGTACGTAGGTCATACCCGGTACGCAACTCACCACCGGCGCGTTCAAACGCTTCCTCGACCAACTCGGTGAGGTCTAGGTTAAAGCTTGATGCACCAGAGGTATTTGCCATTATCTAAACCCTGCCGTTTTCTTTGCAATGTTCTTTGGTTGTGCCACAAACTGTTTGCCCTTGGCTTTGCCCGCCCGCTTTGCACGGGTTGTAGCGGCATACTCCGCTGGGCTTAGACTTTTGATCGCGGCCTCTGGGAGATACCGCTCACCCGTTTTGGATGAGGGTTTACCCGACTTGGTTCGCCATTTCTGGTCGCCCCAAGATTTAAGGGATTGTTGCGGTGCTTTAAGAGACATTTTCTACCTCTTGTATTTTGGCAGAGATTAAATAGTCTTTTGCTTTTTGTAGCAAATGCTCACTGTCCCCCAATAACCCAAGCCCACGATTGCAATTTGGGCAAAGTAGCCCACGAACTCTTCCTGTAACATGGTCATGGTCAATACACAACCAGCTAAATTTTTCTTCTGGCTCACTGCAAATTGCGCAGCAGCCATGTTGGGCTTCATACAAAACATCGTACATTTCTTGAGTTGCCCCTCGACGTTTGAGTCGTCGATTTGCTACCACCCAATTTTTTCTACGCCAATCATTGATATGGTCTCTATTTTGTACAGCCCATTCTTGCCGTTTGGCCTGCATACACAGCTTACATTGCGACTTATGTAGATGTGACAATTTACCGCCACGGCTAAAAAACTCCGTCAAAGGTTTTTCTTGTTTACATCCAGTACAAGTTTTAATCACGATAGCCACCGCCTGCTGCTTTATATTTTTTAGCTACAAGTTGACTTTTTCTTGCCGACCACTGACCTGCGCCAGTACCATGTGTTGCTGCTGATTTGACCTGAGCCACGATCCGCTTGCGCAGGCTAGGCTTGGTGTAGTTGCCAGCGGCGTTGACCTTACCGCCCTCTGCATACATGTCTACGTCTTGCGGCTTGTCTTTACGACGGACAGCCTTCTTCCCCGGCATCTTCTTCGGGTTGATTGCGCCCATACCGCGAGAGGCCATCATCAGATCATCTTCCCACGGGTTTTGCCTTTGACAGCGCAGCCATCAGCACGGCTGGAAGCAGTCATACCGCCCTTGGCGAATCCTTTACCCATCTCCGTCTTGGTGGTGGGTGCAGTCTTCATCTTCTTGCGCATCTCTTCATCTTTTGCTTCTTCCATAGACTGCTTTTGACCGGGGGTCATTGAGTCTTCTTTGCCGCGAGATTCGCGCTTTATTTCAGCGGCGGCTTCACGTCTATCTTTGTTACCAGCTTCTTGAGCTATTTCAATTTGTTTTTTCTTTATAAAACCCATACCCCCCAAACCCACCGCTGGGGGTATATAAGCTAGTGGAGATAACTTACCACTACCGCCGCCAGACCCACCACCCTCAAGTGGGTTCAAGTCGGTGTAGTGCCTTGAATGTTTTCCCATGATTTACCTCAATACATTTTGCAACGGGTTTTGCCGCGAGATGCAATACCATCACCACGACGAGAAGCGGTCATGCCGCCAGAAGCCATTTTGACTGCGCCACCACGCTTAAAGTCTGAACCCGGTTTAAAATTCATAAAAGGGTCTTTAGAATTACGTTTTGCTTCAGCGGCAGCGGCGCGGGCTTCAGCGGCGGCGGCGCGGGCTTCAGCTTGTGCAATTTTATCCATACCCTTGGGGCCAGCAGCCCAAGCGTTTGGATTGGTCACAGTCGCATTTCTGCCGGGAAAAGCAACATTACGAACTTCTTCCATGTCTTTTATACGCTGACCTGCGGCACTCAAAACGTCTTCACCCTTGCCTGCTTGTTTAGCAGTAGTACGATTGGCTAAGTTTTTTGCTAGGCTTGCAGCTGTTTTGTAGCCACCGCCGGGAGTTAAGAGCTGTTCTGGGTATACAGGTTCAGCGGCTTGCAACTCTGGGTTAGCTTTTAACCTTTTCATCTTGGCGTCATAAGCTGCCTGAGCACGGGAACGGTTCTTCATCTCATCTGTAGAAATTGAAGCTTTGCGGGCATCTGTTTTTCTAGCTTGCGATTCTGCCTTTGATTTAAGGTTAGCTACTTTTGCCGCATCAAGATTTCGTTGATACGCTCGAAAATCAGCTTTGTTACTAGCTATATCTTTTTTATCTTTTGCTGCTTGCTTGGCTTTATCTTCAGGAGTTTGATTTAATATTGTTTTTGCTTCAGCTTGAGTCATATCTTTATCTGAGCGTAGTACACCCTTAGACTGACTAGGGTCACCATGTTTAACTTCTTTAGCAGGTTCATCAGCTTTTGGAAGGTCTTCAGCCTTTACTTCCCGTTTATCTACCGGAGCAGGTTTAGGTTCAATTTTAATTTCTGGCTTTTTGTAGCCTTCATTACTGTAATCTTCGTCTTTTGCAGCTTCAGCTTTTTTAGCACCAGACACGGCTTCTCTTTGCGCGTCTGTTCGGGCTTTAGACGATTTTTCTTCGTCATCAGTTGCAGAGGGGCCTTTTGCGTCCTTACCTTTGGACATCATGTAGGCCGCAGCACCCAGTGCAGCAAGCCCAGCTAACCTTCCAGCGCTTTTCTTTGCCATGATTTACTCCTTAGCAGGTTTTGCCGCCCATTTTCATGCCCAGTGGCTTAGAACCAGACATCTTGACTTGTGCGCCCTTGGTTTTGCCTTTGGCAGCGACACCATCGCGGCTTGGAGCGGCGGTCTTTACAGTACCCATTTTGGCTTTGGTGATACCACCGTTGGCCATTTTTTTCATACCAGCTTCTTTCATCTCATGCTTGACCATAGACTTAGGTGCGCCCTTAGCCTTCATGAAGCTGACCTCTTTTTTGACCATCGCTTTAGATTCTTTCATTTCGCCACCCTTGTTAAAAAGTTCGCTCTTACCTTGATTAGTCTTTGGCTTGTTGACCGCTTGCGCGTCAGCACGGCTTTTTGTGCCTTTGCCAAATTTCATACCCTTGCTGGCTTCGCTGAAATCCTTGCCCACTGATTTGGGGACTCCAACCTTCTTCGCAAACGCTGGGTTGTGAGCCACAGCATCCATGAATTTCTTTTGTTTAAGACTTGTTGCTGGCATCACTTCCCCGCTTGAATAAGCTGGTCAATTTTTGCTTCAAGGCGGTTAAACCGCTGGTCAATGTGGTCAGTAATTCTCTGAACCTCTGCGTTAGTTGCGTAATCACGGGCAATCTCCTCGCGTGTGATGTTGAGCAGGCGCTCAATACGTTTGACATCTTCGAACTTTTCGCGGATAAAAAACCACAATGCCCCCATGATGAGGGACAGTGCGGCAGACCAGATTGTTGCGATGTCCATCAGATCATCCTACCCTTGGTCTTACCTTTGACGGCACAGCCATCAGCACTGCTGACGTATCCACCATCTGCGCAGTTCCACGCACGAAGGCTCTTGTTAATCCTTGAATCCGGATCGTTTGCGGTCTTGGCGCTGGTCAACTTCGCTTTCATGCCTTTCATACGGGCGCAGAAAGAGTCGCGGCGACTGCCGCCGTGTGGCTGAGGCGGTTTTAATCCGGGTTTCCCCGGATTTGCTGCGTTGTAGGAAGCTCGTCCTTTGGCGTTCAAGCCGCCCTTCTCGGACTTTCCTTCCTTCCTCTGCCATGCGGGGGACTTAGCCATACACAATCGTCACGCCTGTGATATTAGTCACATCAACGTAAACGCCTGTGGCAAACAAAATTCCTTCGCCGGGGATGGGTAGAAGAAACGTGTTTGCCGTGCCTGCGGGGGTGTCAATTTCAAGCTTCAGTGTGCCTGAAGTACTCGTTCCATCATAGAACTTAACCGACCCTGCGCTTGCCCCCGCAAGACCATATACAGCTTTTACACGGACACGGTAGTCAACCGCTTGTCCGTCTGCCGTTAGTCGCGTTGACTGGACATCATATTGCATGAGCCGCTCCTAATTAGGAATTTGCAAACGGTGTGGCAACAGTACCAGAACCAAGCAAAACACCTGTGACATAGTACTTCAAAGAAGCCAAAACAGTCACGGTAATCCAAGAACCTGCTGCTCCACCAGTGGTAGTGCCGTCCAAGTTAATGACATCATTTGCTGCTGCGGGAGCATAACCAGTGGTTGCACCAGAAGCATCGGTTGCTACCAATAGCAGCGAGCCAACAAATTTATCTGTGCCGTCAGTTTTGATAGCCACGGCAGTTGCGGCGGTTTCTACAAAAAATGTGTAGGTCGTGCCAACATTGTTCAGAGTATTAGGGTCTTGACCGGGGCCGCTAGAAGTAGGGTTTGCTGTTGCGTTGATGGTTGGCAGGGTAATAATCAAAGTCGCATCGTTGGTGCGAATTACCTTACCTGCGTATGTGGCAACATCAAGCGTAACGGTGTTTGTGCCGTTGGCAAGATTAACAACTGTATTTGGGCCTTGGGAATAGAAGCCAGCCATTGAACGGACTGGGCCTTGAAACGTAGTGCGAGCCATGTTTTTTTCCTTACATGCAAGTGGAGGTGTATCAATCTGCATGTCGTCAGCCGGGACTGTTTGATACACCGGAGAACCCCGGAATGGTTGCAATATACACCAAAAGAAAAGGGGGCACAAGGCCCCCTTTCCGGTTTATCAGGCAGTGCCTGAAGAACCAAACATACCCAGAGGGTCAGACCAGCCGAAGCTGTAACGCTCACGGGCCTTGTAACGCACGTTGCCGGTATCGAAGTCGCCGTCCATGCTGTTAGACAGCGGAGTACGAACGAAGTGCTTCAGACCGTTTGGCACGTCTGTAGTCAAGAACCAAGCGTTGGTGTCTGTCAAGAAGTGGTTGACAGTGTAGCCGCCGGGAATTGCGCCCATTTGCTTGATGGCGTTGATGTCGTTGTCCGCTGTAGACACACGCAGTTCGGTGTCTAACAAACGTTTAGCGACAAACATCAAGTTTGGAGGAACAATCATCTTGACAGGCTTGGCTGCAATCAACAAACCACGCTCATCAGTCCAAGCAGCGATCTGGATAACGGCGGCTTCCAAAGAAGTCTCGTTCAAATCAACTTGGGTAGAGGGAGTGTTGCTGTTGACACCGCCAGTAATCAAGGGGTGGCTGGTATTAAACAAAGACACGCCGTCGCCACCGGGGTAGCTAGAGCTAAAGCCATTGTTCAGGACGGCAGCAGCCTTGACCTGTTTGGTGTAAGCCATAGCGCGAGCCAATGACTTGGTGTAACGAGACGACAAGCTGTCGTACAAGTTATCTTCAATCGCTTCTTCAGTGATTGAGAAACCCAAGGCGATGGTTTCGTGCGTATAGCGGGTTGACCATGCCTCTTGTGCATTGTCATAAGCGATGGCAGAACCTTCGTTTTTGACTGGTGCAGCAGAAAAGCCGGACAGTTTGGTTTCTTCTTCAAAAGAACGCTCAGAAGTCTCAGTTTCGTAGATTTCTTTGTGTTCTTCACCGTAGCGAGCATACTCCATACCGAACAAAGCGTTCAATCCGGGGAGCAACTCTTTCAGCAGTTGTGCGCGTGAAATAGCCATGATTTAAGCTCCTGTTTAAACGCCAGAGGCGATAGTGGTTGTATGAATCTCAAAGTTCCAACGAACGATGAGTTCGGGGAACACCACGTTGCCAGAACCATTGACATAAGATGTCTCAGGCACAACGTCAACGACGTTCATGGGCAGTGTTCCTGTGGTTGCAGACGCTGCAACGGCTACTCGGCTGTCGCCTGTAGCTGTCAAACCAGTGTTCTGAACCAATTCCACGTTTGTACCAATAACGGTAAATTGCGTGGTAGATGACGGCAACAAACCAGAAGTTGCATCATCAGCAGTAGTACCTGTAGCAATCACAGCCTTGAACAAGGTGTCAGGGTCATTACACACATAAGCGGTAATAACTGTACCTGTTGGAGCAGTAGTGTTTGCAGGATAGTACTGAGAGAAAATGACCTGACCTTGCGCGTTAACGTAAGAGCAGCCCATGAAAACGCCCATGATTTGTGAAGTTGTCACAGTTGCACGAGCGGACGTGATGGCAGATTTGATAATCGTGCCGGTGTTTACCATTTCTACAGCATCACCAAAAAAGATGGAGGTGTTGTAGGCCGAGGCAATCCGATACTGACGAGTAGCGCCCGCGAAGGGTGTACCGCCGTATAGATTGATCGGCTTCAAACCATAAGGTTTATCTACCGTTGGGTAAGCCATTTTAGACTCCTAAATTTAAGAACCAGAACCGAAAGTGACATTCGACTTCTTATCAGCGAATAACGCCATATTGGATCGAGAGTCTCTTTCCCGAAGGAAATTGTTGTCAACCGATTCCATTTGTGACTTGTTCAGGTTGTCAAAGTGCTTAGCACGTTGCTCCATAAACTCAGCCGGAATGCGACATAACAACAGTCCACCAATTTCAATACCGCCTTTAAAGCGGCCTTCAGTGGCAGCGTGCATCATGAGTTCAGGATATTCTTCCGCTTTTACGGGTTCGTATCCCTCACGTAACTTAGAAGAGATATTGCTAGGATCAGCAGCACCCAAAGTACTTAAACGGATATAACGATGTTTCCAACCGGGGCGGTCATCGGGCATAGGTAACGCTTCGGGAGCTCGCCAAGACGTTGGTCTATAGCTGTTAGCTCGGGTTTCCAATGCTCTGTCTAGACGAGCTTGCGGTTTTTTTGTTTCGACGTTTTCCATGATTAAGCACCTTTTCTAAGTAAAGCAACCTGTCTTGCATATTCTTCAATAGGCACCCCAAGACGTCGCGCTTGCGCGGCTTCTGATGCCTTTAACCGAATACGGTTAGGTGGTGTACTCCGCGAGGCTGGAGCCACTGGCGAAGTAATTCGTGTTGCACGGCGCGGCGGATCGTAATCATCCTCGTCAACCGGTTCTGACGTTCTTTTCTTTGGAGGCGGTTCGTCATCCTCATAGCTCTGTTCACTCTCAAAGTGCTCAGGAAATCGTTTGCGCATCGTTTTGTCGATGGTTTTGAAGTACTCTTCAGTACCTACATAGTCCGCACCATACTCTTTCTGCAACTTTCTGTCAATACCCATTGCAGCCATAGTCATCTCGTCGTCTACGCCCCACCAATCGCTGTTGTTTTCCACCCATTTTTTAGTACGGGGAGATACTCTTGGAGCCTCATCAACTTCGCGTGCGGGAGCCTGAAACTCTCTGTCCTCATTCTTGATTGGCTTCATGCTCTCGGCACGATCAATCTTCAAAGTGGCCCTAGCAATTGCCTCTTGTGCCTGTACAATTGCATCAGGATCAGCAGCTTCGTACGCTTTCTTGTACTTCTCTTTGGCGGCGTCCAATTCAATTTGAGCAGACGATTTTGACTGCTCAATATAGGCTTCGCTGCCTGTAGAAAGTTGTTGCTGAAGTCGCTTGTTTTCTTCAAGAATTTGTTTTGCGTAGGCTTCAGTTGCTTCGCGTTCCCGCAGAGCCTGCTCCTTCGCACGGCGTTCATCGTGATAGCCACGGGTGAACTTCTTAATACGTTTTTGAACCTTCTCGTCGTAGGAGGCTAACTCTTCGTCAGTTACTTCTTCGACTGGTTCTTTCATGGGTTTACGCCCACGGTCTTCAGGAGGAGTATCGTCTTCGATCTCGATCTCAAGTTTCTCTTCAGCAGTTTTCTTGCCTTCTACTTCATCTGGAAACTCGTATGTGTCGTCAAATTTTGTTGCCATGTGTTACTCCTTATGCAGCTCGTGTAATGCCACGGGGGTCTTCTACAACCGCTTCCACACTGTCATCGTTGATGATGCGGAACTCACGGCCATGAATCTTCAGACGGGTGCCTGAATTGGGTCGGACGATGACAAAGTCACCTTCCTTGCACGACGGCCCACTGGGGAACCGGGTGGTGTCTTTATACGCATCAGGCCCAAGCTTGATAACGAACAGGACTGGGGTCAGCACTTCTTCATAGTGCATGGTCTTTGAGTCTTTTATAAGACCTACTTCACTGTCTTGGTATTCCTCCATTGCTTCGGGAACAACGCACAAGAGGCGAAAGGTTTTGGGGTCGGGCAACTGCTTGGCTTTTTCTTCAGCAGTCTTATTCAGAATGCCAGACAGATCAACGGCAGCGACATCAAATTCACTCATCAGCTTTCTCCATTTTTTGCACAAGGTCTTCAATGATGTTTTCTGCAAAGTTCAAACCTTGGATAACTCCGCAGATTCTTCGGTACTCTTCAAAAGTGTCGCATCGACCAGCAGCTGCGTAAGCTTCACGCTCTTGTTTCAGCTTTTGAATCTCTTTGACTATGAGAGCCAACAGTTTGTAGTCGCTCAATCTTTCTCCTTCTTAGGTGGTTGCTGAGATTTTTGACCGGTGTTTTGAGCAGCGCGATGAGCTGCTTGTTGCACGGCCATTTGCGCCTTGTGTTTTGCAACATCAATGCCCAAACGTGCACCCTCAATTTCTGATTGACGAGTGGCTTTGTCTTTTGCAGCGGCTGCTGTAGCCGCGACCTGCATAGCAGCGATCTCTTTTTGAGCCGCGATACGTGCTTCCTCGACGCGAATCTGATCTGCTTTGGCGGCAGCATCAATTTGTTGCTTTTGTTGTTTCAACTGCAACTCGCCCTGTTTAATCTGCAACTCTTGCATCTGCATCTGAACAATCGGGTCCTGCATCTGCTGTTGGGCTTTCTGTTGTTGAGCCTCTTGTTGGTTCTGCTGCAACAACTGCGTAGACGCTTGAGCCGCCATCACAGCAATTTTGTCAGCCAACTCTGGAGCAACTTGTTTGTTTTGCTCTTCCGAAGGCAGTGTTACGCCCATCGTCATCTCAACTTGTTTACGATACTCAAACGCAATGTGTTCGTTGATGTGAGCCATCGCTGAGGCCATGATCTGCTGCGCCATCGGATTCATCGCCATCAACTGCTGAATCTTCGGGTCTTGTATCGCGGCCATGTGTACAGCGATATGCGCCTGATGGTTCTGCTCCATGAACGCTTTGACCGGCTTCATAGTCAGCAACGCTTGGTTCTCAGACACGGGGTCAACAGGTATGGCGTCGTCTTCTGTTTTGACCAACTTGTTCGCGTTCTTCACACCCAAGACCTCAATCATCTGACGGTGTAAGAGAGATAAGTCATACAACTGGGGAGCCTGTTGCGCCAACTGCATCACTGCTTGGTACTGCACAATCTTTTGTGCCATTGTTGCTGCGTTGGGGTCACTCACAGGAATGACGTCCACTTTCTCGTAGTCTGATTTACGAGCAGCGCGGCTACCTTCTTCTGGTTCGTAATCGTAGTCTTCTGGGGCGTAGTCAGCGATGATGACCTTGAGGAGTTTGAACTCCTGTTTCATGGTGAAGTGCATACGAGCCTGCACAGCACCCATCACTTTAAGAGTACGCTCAAGCAGAGCCAATGTTGTACCCACTGGAGCTTGTGCCGACATGTCGGACACATTCATATCTCCTGATGAGGCAAACGCTCTGCCTTCTTCTACGATGTTTTGGAACAGGCCAAACAGAACCTGACTTGGCTCTTTGTATGGCAGAGGGAGAATGTTGTCCCTGATTGAACCACTTGGGACGTCTACGTCTCTGAACTCTCCGGGTTGGATGGGCGTGTCGTCGCCTTTGATGCGAAGACCGCGAGACTTGAGGCCCCCGGGTAGGTTTGAAAGTGTTCCCGCATCCACGAGCTGGCGGATGAGCATCGTCGCGCTCTTTGCGTATCCTCCGATAAGGTGGATAAGACCATAACCATAGAATCCAAAACCGGGGATGTATTGGTAGTGAACGAAGTGTTGGCGTTTGAGTTGGAGTTCATCGTCTTCATACCAATTTCTCCTGATGGCCAACACTGTACCAGTCTGTTTTTCAAGCGTGACAACATAAGGCAGAGCAATACCTGTTGGCTTACCCTTCTTATCAGTGTGTTCAAAGCCGGGCAAATCTAAGTCAACATGCATCTCAAGGATACGATATCTGTCGTCTTGAGTAGCTGACATCCCGTTCTCTTCGGCTTTTTGCTTCTCAATGTCGTCCAACTCATAGCCGGGTTCACCCAACTCTACATCAGCGTAAAAACCTGCATTCTGGAGTCGAAGAATCTCGTTCTCAGTCTTACGCATCACATGAGTAACACGTTCTGCTGTCTCTAAACTTGTGGCTCCATAAGGCACTACGATGTCTTCAGCAGGAATAAATACTGCTGCTTGACGACCTCTGCTTGGGTCGTAATAAACTTTTTTGAACGCAGAACCAGCCAAAGGTAGATTCCACAACATCTTCTCATGCTCTGGTCGGTACTCGACCATCACCTCAGTCAGCTGGTAGTTCATGTCCTCCTGCACGCGCGCGGCTGCGTCTTCTGCTTCAGGGGTGTCTCTGCCAATAATTTTCGTCTTCACAGGCCCCATCGCGGGGAACGTCTCGGTGATGCCTTCTGACTGAAACCGCACTACTGACTCTGTGAGCATCGGGTGAAACACACCACACGCCCCCTGCCAAGGCTCTGTTCTTTCCTCATACTTCAAGCCCAACAGCTTTAGTCCATCAACGTATGTTTTGATCCAGTCTTTGCGGTCTTGGGTGTCTTTATCAAAGTCATCAATCAATTCAGAACTGAGCATGGCCAAATCTTTGTCGTCCATATACTCAGCAAGATTGGCATCAAACGTATCGGCTGTTTCTTTTTGTGGTTTGAGATCAATCTCAATGTCACCCATGCCGATACTCACCGACTCAGGGTCTTCGATCTCAATCTCAATGTCCGGCGCACCCTCTGGAATGAGTTCTTCAAGTCCTTGAGGAGCTGCGTATAAGCCTTTACTGATCGCCATTTTGTGTCCTTACACCGTGTAGTACCGCTCAGCGCGGCGACTTTTAAAATACTGAATATCATCAGGTTCGTCGTTTGGCAACCTGATGAAACCTCCCTGACGGAATCTCGCAAGGGCTTGTGTAGTTGAGTCAACCAAGTCGTCGTTTGTGCCGCTTGGAAAGTCGTTGCACTCCTCAATAACCTCTTGCGCCCATCTGCGGTCCGGTGCCCATACTATCCCTGAAGAAAACAAGTCAGAGACAGCATTTACACGGGCGATCTTATCCTGTCCTTTACCCGGCGTAAACTCCCCAACAGGCACTCCCATGCGTCTAAATTCTTGATACAGAGCTGCTCCGTTGGACTTCTTCTCCACCACAAACGCATCTGGCCCCCACTCTTTGTACTCCTCCAGCACCATCTTCTTCAGTTCTGGAAACTCCATGCGTTTTTTGATGGCGTTGAGCAATATGATGTTGTAATTGTTCGTGTTCTCATTGAAGAACACGCCCCATGTGGTCAGGGCGTTGTAGTCAGCGCGGGTGTTGGCTTCTTGTGCGGCGTCCAGACTCATAATAATGAACTCGCAGTTGGGTGGTGGGGCATCTTGATCCCATATCTGCCACCACTCCCTTTTTATCAGCGCACCTTCCTCTGATACGGGGTTCTGCATGTACTGGGCTTCCCAGTACCGCACGTCCATGCCAGCCTTTTTGGACAACAACTCCTCAATCGACCAGAACTCGCCCCACAACGGCTTGTCATTCAATATGGCAGGGAACTCAACGACCTCCCAGTCGTCTACACCCTCTTCTCGACCCATCTGGCTGATGATCTGGCCTGTCAAATCTAGTTTTGACCACCGAGTCATCACAATGATAATAGCGCCTCCCGGCATAAGACGCTGCAAAGGGCCAGACTGGAACCACTCCCAAGCAGGGAGAAAAACATCGGGGCGTCCAGTTTTTGCGTCTTGTTCAGAATGAGGGTCATCAATGATGAAAAGGTCCGCACCACGGCCAGCCAAAGCGCCGCCAACACCAATTGCAAAGTATTCACCTTGGGCATTTGTTCCCCATCTTGAAGCTGATTTACTGTCAGATTGCAGTTCTACGCCCGGAAAAATGTCTTTGTAGTTATCTGAACCTACAAGATTACGAACGCGGCGACCAAAATTAACAGCCAAATCTGCTGTGTGAGACGCCATAATGACCTTCTTATGGGGGAATTTGCCCAAAAACCATGCTGGCGCAAGATAGGAAATGAGTTCAGATTTGCCATGTCGAGGCGCAATATTAACAATGACACGCTTTTTCTTTCCGTTGGCGATGTCTTCGAAGATTTTAGCGAGCCTGCGATGATGCGGGCCAACTTTATAGCCGGGGTAGACGTGATCCGCGAACTCCAAAAGCAAATCTTTGCCCAAATTCTGCACAGATTGGGCATCCCAGACCTTGATAAGTTCAAGAATTTTGCGTTTTTCATCATTTGACGCTGTTGGCAACAGGTTTTTCAGAGTTTCTATCTGTTCCCGTGTAACTTTCACCGTACAACCTCAATCATCTCTACGTCTACAGTGCGTTTTTCAAGTTTGGCAAGGGTTTCAAGCAGTTCTTTCTCAACTTCTTCAATAGACTGCTGTTTGTGCGTGACTTCAGAGCGGCGTTTGAAGGCGTCGACCCCGTCAACTTCCCCTAAAGCGCGCAGTGCAGTGAGCCGAATCTTGGCGTCGGGGTGGTCTGTCTCGGCCACCAGCTTGTTCACCACAAATTTCTTCAAATCAGCGAGTTCTTTGACCACCAAGGTGTCATGCTGCGCGACCATCCCAGCCAAATACGCAATTGTGGCGTTTGAGTAGGCGGATAAAGTGGGTACTTGCTTTTGATCGCCCATCATGCTTTGGGCAATTTCGACCGCCTGCTGGCGTTCTTCGTCATTTGGGTCAATTGGCTCGCCTTTTAAGTCAGCTATGAGCTTGACTGTTCTGGCGCGCATGTCCAACTCTTCGCGTGGAGACAGTTCGGGCATCGCATCAGTGGCAGATGCGGGGAGCGGGATATGAGAATCTATCTCTGGAATCAAGTCTTGCATTGGGAGGAAGGTGGCACTCCAAAGTTGACGGAATATACCACGTATTTCGACGAGGAGGTAGGATTCCTACCCGGGGGGTATTAGGATAAACCCTAATAGACAAGGAGACGAGCAAAAAAAGACCCCCGGGGAGGGGGTCGAAGGAGAGAGGCAACTGAGAAGGTTGTTGATTGGATACTTATCCAGCAAGACTGTAAACTTAACCAACACGGCTGGGGACTTGTCGTGCGTCCTTCAATTAGCGTGGCAACATCAGCCACATCCCCATGCGTGTTGGTACACCGTTCCCTTTCGAGCTTTTCATGTTACGTGGTGTCTCCGCGACTTTGGGAAGTATATCAGTTATTTGTGCGAGTCATGGTGTAGGAGGCGGGAGGGGGACCCATTTGGGAATCTGGGGGGTGGGGGTATGCCTACCCCCGTATATGTCAAGTTTGTGCTATACTAACCCCAATGCGATGCAATAGTGCAAAGCAGATAAGGAGAATGCAAATGGACGGAATGCTCACAATCAAGATGGT
>Ga0315904_10000685_pt1 | contig 54352 bp, 31 predicted proteins | sample LakEriMetagenome_6_FD_203529 | JGI IMG/M metagenome (GOLD analysis project Ga0315904, IMG submission 203529) | Freshwater fungal communities from buoy surface, Lake Erie, Ohio, United States - Buoy 12 MA120 | ecosystem: Environmental > Aquatic > Freshwater > Lake | place: USA: Lake Erie, Ohio...
CCGATCAGTCCGATCAGTCCGATCAGTCCGATCAGTCCGATCAGTCCGATCAGTCCGATCAGTCCGATCAGTCCGATCAGTCCGATCAGTCCGATCAGTCCGATCAGTCCGATCAGTCGGATCAGTCCGATCAGTCGGATCGGACGGATCAGGGAAACTAATCCGGGAAAGTTTCGGGTTGGGGGAATTCCGATCAAGCTTGACCTTGGCCGGTATCCGAAAGATACTCTTGGATAGTGCTCCGGCGAATTGCTGGCACTCCCCGCCTTACTCAACCCCCACCGCCCAACCTGAAACCCGCCCCAACCCTCAGTCCACAGCCCAACCCCACCCACCATAACTTGTTCGCGGAGCGAACGTTCTAAAGTTCTCCAAGGGATTCGTCGCATGATTTCAGACCCCAGCGGGATCGAACCGTTGCTTGATTCGGTCAAGCTCCGGGAACTTGCTGACTGCCTCAACGGCGGCTCGCCCGTCGACGCTCTCGCACAACGCTGGAGTTTCCCCAGCGCCCAAGAACTGCTAGCCACCAGCGCCCGCTCGATGCAACTCGAGTGGCTCGCCTCGGACGAAACCGAAATCTCGGGCGATTCCCTCGACGGCTTCCCCGCCAAACTGATCCACCGCCATGCCGTCTTTCCACTCGAACGGGGCGAAGGTTGGATGCGACTGGCCGTTTCGAACCCGTTCGACTTTGCCGCCATCGACTCGGTCGCTTCGGCCCTGGAAGTTGAGGTCCGGCCGGTCATGGCCACCGCCGAGACGATCCAACGCCTTACGAAGAAATACTTGGGCGTCGGCTCCGAGACGATCGATGGCCTGATCGCTCTGCAGCGCATGCAATTCGGCGACGTCGAAATGCTCGAAGGGATCGACCCGGATAGCCTTGAGGATGCCGAGGAGGCCCAGCAGGCCTCGGTCGTGCGGCTCGTCAACGAGATCTTGACCGAAGCGATCGAAGCTCGGGCCAGCGATATCCACATCGAATCGCAGGAGGCGGGCTTGAAAATCCGTCACCGAATCGACGGCGTTCTTCAGCGTCAGCCGACCCCTTCGGAAATGAACCAGTTCCGAGCGGCGATCATCAGCCGGCTGAAGATCATGGCCAAGATGAACATCGCCGAGAAACGGGTCCCCCAAGACGGCCGAATCAAACTGCGCGTCTCGGGTCGGGAGATCGATGTTCGTGTTTCGGTCATCCCGATGCTTCACGGCGAAAGTGTCGTCATGCGGGTCCTGGACAAATCGAACTTGAAGTTCTCCCTCCGAGGGATCGGAATGCCTGAACAGGTTTATCAGCAGTTCCAAAAGCTGATCCGCATGCCGCACGGAATCGTGCTTGTGACCGGTCCGACGGGGTCTGGAAAAACGACGACCCTTTACAGCGCGCTCAGCGAGATCAAGTCCGAGGACATCAAGATCGTCACGACCGAGGATCCGATCGAGTACCAACTCGAAGGGATCAATCAAATCCAGGTCCATTCGAAGGTGGGTTTGACCTTTGCCGCTTGCCTTCGAGCGATTTTGCGGCACGACCCGGACGTGATTCTGGTCGGTGAAATCCGGGACTTGGAAACCGCCGAGAACGCCACCCAAGCTTCCTTGACGGGCCACACGGTTTTTTCCACGTTGCACACCAACGATTCGGCGGGTGCCTTCATGCGGCTGAGCGACATGGGGGTCGAGCCGTTTTTGGTCGCAAGCACCGTCGAAGGGGTATTGGCCCAGCGATTGGTCCGAGTCCTTTGCGCCGATTGCAAGGAGACTTATGAGCCCGAAGCCGGAGAGATTCCCGAGGATTTCCCCCTGGAGCGGTTGAAGCAGTCCGGTCAGAAACTTTATCGCAACGTCGGTTGCGAGAGCTGTCGTCGGACCGGATACCGCGGCCGACTGGGGATTTATGAATTGCTGGTGACCAACGATGAGATCCGGCATTTGATGACCCAGGCGGGGACCTCGGATGTGATCAAGCAAGCTGCGATTCGCAACGGGATGGAGACGCTCCGGGTTGACGGATGGAATAAAGTCCTTGCGGGGATAACGACCATCGACGAAGTCTTGCGCGTCACGAAGGCCGATTAACCCGAGGGTTTCTACTCCCTGGAACTGTTTTTGTCATGGCAGAATTCGCTTACACCGCAAAATCGAGCACCGGAGAGAAGCTCTCTGGTTTGATCGCGGCTGCGACGCGGGCCGAGGCGATGCAGAAGCTGCGAGCTCAGTCGATGTATCCGATGAGTTTGCAGCAGTCCGATGCCAAGCCCACCTCGTTTTCGTTGCAAATGCCCGTCCGGGTCAAGAAAGAGCAGGTTGCCGACTTCTGTGCCCAGTTGGCCGATTTGCTGACCAATGGGGTGCCGATGCTCGAGTCGCTCAAGATTCTTGGCGATGCGACCGAGAACCCGAAACTCCAGGCGACCTGTTTGGCGATTCACGATGCGGTTTCCCAGGGCAGCAGCCTCGATGAGGCGATGGGCAAGCATCCTGCGATCTTTTCAGAATTGACCTTGAGCATGGTTCGAGCCGGACAAGAGGGCGCGTTCCTCGAAGAGTCCTTGCAGCGAACCTCCCATTTCCTCCGCAAGCAAGACGAGATGCGGAGCAAGATCATCGGCGCGTTGACTTATCCGATCATCCTAGGGATCGTCGGATCGATCATCGTCGCGGCGATGGTGGCATTTTTGGTCCCGAAGTTTCAGCCGTTCTTTGATCGGCTTGAGCAAAACGGGACCGGTTTGCCATTGATCACCATCGTGCTTTTGGGAGCTAGCAAGGTTTTGATGCAGTACGGATTGCTCGTGATCTTGGCGATCGCCGGATTGGTTTTCGGCGTCATGCGATGGATCAAGACCCCACGGGGTCGCCGCATGGTCGACCAGGTCAAGCTCAAGACGCCGCTTGTGGGGGACATCTTCCATGATGCGGCCGTATCGAGGGCTTGTCGCGTGTTGGGAACCATGTTGAAGAACGGGGTTCCCTTGCTCAAGTCCTTGCGGATCAGCAGCGAATCGACCGGTAACATTTTGCTTGCCGAGGCGATGCTCAAATCGGTCGAAAACGTCACGGCGGGAGATTCACTTTCCAAGCCGCTTGCGGCCAGCGGACTGATCCCCACCCAAGTCATGGCCATGATTCGAGTGGCCGAAGAATCCAATACGCTCGACGATGTATTGGTGAAGATCGCCGATCGGATCGACGGTCGGATCGAGCGGAAGCTCGAGGTCCTCGTACGGATGATCGAGCCGATGATGCTTGTTTTTATCGGCGGGATGGTCATGTTTGTGATCGTCGGAGTGTTGTTGCCCGTGTTCGACTTGAACTCCTCGATCGGATGACCGCGATGCGAATCCAACCCCAAAATAAACCCCAAACCAAACCCCAAACCAAGACCTGGGCAGCAACATGTAGCCCATGGATTACACCCAACGAAGTGGAAAGGAAAACAACCATGAAAAGAAACACACGCAGAGGTTTGACCCTCTTGGAACTGATGATCGTTTTGATCATCCTTGTAGGATTGATCGCCATCGTCGGCCCGCGCCTCTTGGGTACGCAGAAGAAAGCCGACATTCGCACCGCCCAAGCGCAGATTGGGAATCTTGCTTCGGCACTCAAGATGTATGCCGTCGACATGAAGTCCTTCCCGTTGACCGAGGAAGGTTTGCAAGCATTGATTGCTGCCCCAGAAGACGAGGCTTTGGCCAAAAACTGGGATGGGCCTTATACCGAGGGGGGTAAATTGCCGAAGGATCCTTGGGGAAGCGATTTCCAATACGAGTTTGAGGCGAGCGAGTCGTCCGATTCGAAGTCGACCGATAGTTTCCCGAGAATTTTTTCGCTCGGCCCCGATCGTCAGCCTGGGACCGCCGATGACATCGGCAACCAGGCGGCGGCTGACGAGTCCGAGACGACCAAGTAGCCACCGGACGGCTTGCGCCGTTCCGCTTTTAATGCAACGCCCCCCCGCCGCTAGAAACACCTGCCTAGGATCCCACCATGCTTAAAGATTTGAAATTCAGAGCCCGACGTGGCTTTTCACTTTTGGAATTGATGATCGTCGTGGTCTTGATCGCCGGGATCCTTGCGATCACATGGCCTAGCATTGCACGACCGATGCGCAAGGCGGAGCTAAGCGAGGCGACCCAAAAGCTGCGAGAGGCGATCGAGGATGGTCGTTACCAGGCGATGGTCAGCGGCGAGCCGGTGTTCCTGCAGATCACGCAAGGGGACAGTCAGATGCGATCCGGGGGGATCGACGCATTGATCCAAGGCAAACTCGAAGAGAAGTCCGTCGATGAGGATTTCGATTCCAGAGTTTCGGGGAGAGGCGAATACGAAGCCGCAGGTGCATCGAACCGCAACCTGCAGGAGTCTTTGGGAGCCGCATCGGATTCCTCGCATTCGGCCCATCCGGTCATGTCCCGGGTTTGGAAGTTGCCGGAAAACATCGTCGTCAGTTCGGTCCATTGGATGGACGATCAGTCCGATTCCGAGGGGAGCTTGGGGATCGATACGTCCGGTTCCGGATCGGAATCGAGCGCCTATGAATCGAGCGGCACGGCGGGGGGAAGTTCTGGCAGTATGACCGGTGGGGTCGCTGGAAGTTCCTCGGGGGGCTATCCGTCGTCAGGCGACTCGGCGTCCGACTTTGGGTCGAGCGAAAAATGGTGTCTACCGATGAGTGCACAGGGGCTTGGACGCGACGCCGAGATCACCTTGCTCGATAAGCGTGCCCGCAAGACGTTGACGGTCTCCTTTACGGCTGCGACGGGTGAATTGGAGATCGTGCGATGATCGGTTTGTACCGATCGCGACGCGGATTCTCCTTGCTAGAGGTGATGATCGCGACCGCGATTTTGGCTGCAAGCGCGATGGTGCTTTTGTCGTTGATTTCTCTAGGTACTCGCTTTGGCAGCAAGGCCGAGACGCGGATCGGGGGATTGGTCCAGGCGCAATCGATCCTCGATGAGTCGATCCTGAGGATGCAGGCTGGCGAATCGATCGAAAGCTACACTGCGGTTCTTCCGGGTACCACAGCCAAGAGTACCAAGCCCAAGAGTTATCGGGTGACGATTGAACCTTATGTCTTCGGCGAGACGGGCGGAATGGGAACGCCGGGTGCAACGGGGGTTTCGGGCGGGGGATCCGAAGCGATGTTTGGCGGTTTCGGTTCGGGAGTTGGGATGGCATCGGCCAGAGGACCGGCCTTGACCGATGACCTTCAGGGCTCGGGCGCTTCGATGGGGGGGGTGCCTTCGGGGCCCATGCCCACCGAGTTGGTGTCCATCAAGGTCGAGTTGTTCGAATCCGAGAGCGCCTCGGGTGCGCCGACGGCGGTAGGGGCGAAGGGTTCGGTAGGTGCGAAGGGTTCGGGGGAGCGCGCGTTGATCGAGCTGACGCGGCTGGTACGCCGTCCGGTGGTTGTTCAAGAGGATGGAAGTTCGACGGCACCGACGAGACCTTCGGGTAGGCAGATGGGTTTATGATCCAACGCAGGGCAGATCCAGGAAGCGGCGCGACGCGTATTTTTGACCGGGGCTTCTCGATTTTGGAGCTCATGATCGCCTTGGGATTGCTCTCGGTGTTGATGCTATTGGGGTGGGGGATGTTGGATTCCTTGCAGCGATCCCAGGAGCGGAGTTGGAAATTGACGCAGCGGGTCCGCGTGTTGCGATTGACCCGCTCTTGGCTTAGTTCCGACATGGATCATCTTGCGAGCGGCGTGAGCTTTGGGTCGAATCCGAACGATCCGGGGTCCGTTCCGGCGAGTTTCGAGGGGGACATCACTGGATTTACCGCGACGATTTTGCCATCGATCGATCCGGTTCCTTTTCTGCAGCGTTTGGGGGACGAGTCCCGGGGTGGACGAAGCGAGCAGGGAGAGATCACGCTCGAATCGCTGGGCGCGACCCCCGAGGAGTTGGCCACCCAGGAGTGGAAGCAATCGCTATGGAGTGGCGAGCGGATCGATGTCGAGTACCGGTTAGAGCCCATCTACGAGGAGGACATGGTGTTGGCAGAGATCCAGGATCCCGAAACGATTCAATACGAGTTGGTTCGTCGCGAGTGGATTCCCGATTCGTATTTTGATCAGTTCCGATCGACGACGGAGCCTGCCGGGGGAGTGCAGACGGCCAAACCGCCTCGCAAAGGATCCGGAGCGGAGTTGGCCAGGAGCAATCCTTTGGAGGCCATGGCTGCCGAGGAGACCGAGTGGATCCCTCCGCTCAAAGAGACTCGATTGTACGGGGTGACCAAACCGAAGTTTCAGTATTTCGATGGTTCGCAATGGCTTGAGGAATGGAGCAGTGGAGTGCAGGGCGGGTTGCCCAAGGCCGTGGCGATCACGTTCGATTTTCCACCGATTTCGCAATTTAAGAAGCCCGACCCACCCCCGCTTGAGTCTGAGTCCGAGGATTCGAGCGACGAGACGATGGAGCTTGACAATCCCCTTTTTGAAGTGCAAGCCAAGAGCATCGATGATCGATCGGAGTTGGGGGGATTGGCCGAGCGGTTGGTCGACACCTCGGAGTCCGAGAATGTCATCATTGTTGAGACCTCAAGGCGCGAGGTCCCGGCATCGGGTGCTGTTGGGCCTGCTGGTGCTGTTGGGCCGGCTGGTGGTGTTGGGCCGGCTGGGTTGGGAGGTCGACGATGATCCGCCAAGTCTGGGGTCTTCGAGCAGCGAGGCTAAATCGAGCGGGGCGGTTGTCGGCACGTCGGCGTGGGATGGCGTTGTTGGTGATTGTTGTGCTGGTCATGTTCGTGTCGCTGGCGGCTTATCGATACTCGTTCGAGATGGAGAACGAGTACCGATTGACACGGTTGCAAGAGGAGCAAGTTCAGGCGAGGCTCTGTGCGCAGAGTGGGATCGAGTATGCGGCGAGTTTGCTTGAGCAGCCGTTGCAGGTCCGAGAGGCGATCATGGCGGGTCAGGAATCCGGCGAGTTGTTTCGCCGAGTCGTCGAGCGGAGCGAGCAGCTTGAGCAGTCGCTGTTAGGGGATCGTGAGGAATCGCGGTGGCGGTTTGCGATCCTCAGCGGTGGATCCGTCGCGTCGTCGGGGAGTTCGGCATCGAATTCGACGGGTGGTTTGGCGGGAAGTTTGGCGGGAAGTTCAGGAGTCCGAGCTCGGGGGGGGAGCCTAGTCGAGGGAGGTTCAGGAACGGGGTCGGGAGCATCGATCGAATGGGGATGGGGGATGGACAACGAGAGTGCCAAGTTGCACATTCCGACGTTATTGAGGTGGAATCAGATGCGTCCGGGGTTAGCGCGCAGTGTGTTGATGACGTTGCCCGAGGCCGACGAGGAGACCGTCGATGGTTGGTTGGCGAGTCTAGGGGTACGAACGGCAACGAGTGCATCGCAGGACGCCTTGCAGATGGCGATGGGAAGCGGGATGCAATCGAACCAGCAGAGGCAGCAGCGGACAAGGTCTTTGGATCGGATGCGATTGCGATGGCTCGGTGGAGATCTCGACCAAAACTATCGCTTGGACGATTGGGAAGAGACGCTCATGGAGCGGCTTTTGAGCGATCCGATGGCGGGGGGAAGCGAGATGTCCGCATTGGGTAGGGAGTTATCCAAGGTCAACACGGTGGCGATGGGGCAGGGGAATTCCGAGGGGATGGGGGGTCGCCAACCGGGTGCTTGGAATCGTTATTTGACTTGGGTGCATGGAGAGCGGAACGAGCGGCCCGATGGCAGGCCAAGGATCTGGTTGAATCAGCCGGACTTGAAGCGTTTGCATCAGGAGTTGAGTCAGGTGATGCCGGTGTCGGATGCGAATTTCATCGTCGCCATGAGGCAATATGGACCGGGTGCTTATGCGAGTCTTGGGGTCGGCAATGCCGGCGGTGGTGCGAGCTCAGGCGGTGGTGCGAGCTCAGGCGGCGGCCCGAGCTTAGGCGGCGGCCCGAGCGGAGCAGGGGATGGTCGAAGGCGAGCTAGCAGGGCAGCCCAACAGGGGGTAGCAGGGATGGGCCCGGGTCAGAGCGCGGGGGGCAAGTCCGACTCGGGCGCAGGATCCTTGAGCGCGGCTAGTTGGGTCATCGATTGGCGGGTAGCGGGCCGATACACACTCAGGAGCGGTTTGGATTTGGTCGACGCCACGTTATCGATCGAAGTGGCTGGTGGGGCCGGGGGGGCTAATGGCAGTACGAGGCCGGTGCGACAGACGCTCAGCAGTCCCTTGGTTTCGTCCTCGTCGGATTTCCGATTGAGACTTGCCAAGTTAATGTCGGAGACCACGGCGGTTCAGCAGCCGATTTTGGAGGGCCGCGTGGACATTACGGGGGCATCAGCGATCGTGCTTGCGGCAGTGCCGGGAATGACCATGGAGTTAGCCCAGAAGCTCGTGCAGGCAAGGGAGCAGGGCGAAGGGGCAAGTATGGGAACGGGGCCATCGATTTTGTCGATCGGTTGGTTGGTGGACAAGGGGATTGTCGATTGGTCGAAGCTCAGGGAGCTTGAGCCGCATTTAACGACCCGGAGCGACGTTTTTTCGTTACAATCGGTAGGATTTCGCGACGATCGGACACCGGTATTTCGATCAACAGTCATGATTGATGCAAGGCAGCTACCGGCCCGGGTGCGCGATCAGCGGGTATGGCACCCTTGGGATCGTGGATTCTCGACCGAGTCACTCACACAAAGCGTTCCATGAGCATATTTGATCGACTGTCATTTTTGCCTAACAAGCAGACACCACTGGCGCTTTCGGGTCGAATTGTGGTGGTGCATTGGGATCGCGATCAGCTTTTCTATTTCATCAGCAACGGTACGAGTCGGACGCTCAAGGAGGGGGAGTTTGGGGTAGTCCCGTTGATTGCCGCGAGCGGAGTGCAAGGTGGGACTTCAGGGGGGGCTTTAGGGGGAACAGGAACTGGTGGGGGAGCCGAGGAGAGCAAGCCGCAGGCCCCTTTGATGGCACTTGCTAAACATTTCCAGGAGCAGCGGCTTAGCGTCAATCGGTTGGTGGTTTTGTTAGCGCGTCCGGAGTTGGATTTACTGACGTTGAGTTTGCCGCCGGCATCGAGCGACGAGTTACCGATTTTGGTTGCGGCCGAGGTCGAGCAGCAGCAGGGAGAGACCCAGGATCCCCCGGCGGTCGATTACTTTGTGATTCAGGATTTGGCCAAGCAAGAGGAGCGAGCCGACCGCGCCAAGGTTGCGCGAGAGCAGGCCGATTTGGATCGCTTAGAGAATCCTCGGAGTGGAAATTCCGAGATAGCTGCCAGTGGAACGGGCACGCAGGTATTTGCCTTTGCCTTGAATCAAAGGTCCCTGCAGGGACTTCAGGATCAATGCAGCGAGGCTGGTTTTAAGTTGTTAGCGATCGGGTCGAGGCATTTGGCCCCGTTGAGTGTTTTGCGACAGGCGAATGTTGCCGAGCGTTCGTTGGCCATCTCGATCCACTTGTTGGCAGGTGAGGCGGAGGTCGCCATATGCCGTGGGAGTGAGCCATTGATGCTCCGTTCGATCCGTTATAGCAACGAGGACCCCGAGCGCGTCGCCGAGCAGATCGACACCGAGGCCAACCGCTGTTTGACCTTGCTCCCGGAGTCGCTCGGCGAGTTACCCGTTTCGTGGATGGTTTACGAGACAGGAGAATTCGCAAGACAGGTTGCCAAATCGGTCGAGAGTAAGGAGCCTGGTAAGGTCCGTTTGTTGGATCCGTTGACCGGTTGGAGCTTGAGTGGTCCATCGACATCGGCCGCGACGGTAGGGGCGGCGTTGGATTTGCAGCAGTTCCAGAATCTGCCTGTGAATTTGTTGGCACCCAAGCGGGCTCCAGCGCCTCCGAATCCTTGGTTGCGTTGGGGGGGGCTTGGTGGTTTGGCGGCGGCCGCCACGGTCGCTGGCAGTGCTTTTTTGCTCCGAGACGTCGGTGAATTGCGAGAGCAGGCAGCGGCGGCCCAGAATGAGCTCAAGGACACCAGTAGGGTGACAAGCAAATACCAAGAGAAGTCCGATCAGGTCGCTTGGGTTGAGGGTTGGTTGGGAGACCAAGTCGATTGGGTCTCGGAATTGAGCGACTTGGCCTCGAGGCTACCCGATGGCAAGGACGCGACGGTCCGTCGATTGACCGCGACGATCAACGCCAAGGGGAATGGAGCGTTGGATTTATCGATGCAGGTCAAATCGCAAGAGATCATCTCGGAGTTAGAGAATCGGATACGAGGGGCCAAGTACACGATCGTCAGCAAGCAGATCACTCAGAATGCCGACTCCCAAGAGTATCCATGGCAGTTTGAATCGCATATTGAGTTTCCGATCCAATCGCCAGGATTGAGGAGGTTCATCGCATCGAAAGTCGCCAGCCCCTCGGATAAGCCTGCAGTCGGAGGGGACTTGCAAAAGGGGACCGATCCGCCGCAAAAAGCCCCGCTGGAATCTGAGGTGGGATCTGGCGAGCAGGAACGCAAAGGGCAAGGGGAGAGCGGATCATGACACCGACGATGAAATGGTTATTGATCGCATGTGGAGGGGTGTTTGGGATCTATGGATTGGATCGGCTCTATCAGGGTTGGATCGAGGAGCCCAAGCAGGCATTGAACAGCGAGTTGGATCGTTTGAGCAAGGAGATACAAGAGAGCAAGCAGTTGCAGTTTGCCTCGCAGAAGGCGGGCAAGAGGCTCGACGAGTACGCGCATCGGGCGTTGCCCTCGGATCCGGTTTTGGCACGATCGCTCTATCAGCAGTGGTTGCTTGGTTTGTTGGATCAGTATCAACTCAAATCCGCTTCGGTCGATGCGTCGCAGCCGACGGCCGTCGAGATCAAGTCCCGGACCAAGCGGGGCAAGCGGGAGCGGATCGGGTATCGGATCGACTATTCGGTGCGAGGTCAGTCGACGTTAGCCAAATTGAGTGCATTTCTCGATGCGTTTCGTCGGGCGAGTCATCTTCAGAAGATCCGATCGGTCAGTTTGAATCCGATCGGAAACGATGGGCGTTTGGATGTGAACTTGAGCATTCAAGTTCTTTGTCTCGACAAGGCCGTCGAGGTGGAGCGTTTGAGCGATTGGGAATTGACCGAGGAGGCAGCCGCGGAGCTATCGCCGACGACCACTTTGGTTCAAAGGAATCCATTTGCCAAGGGTTTTGCCAAGGCCTTGCAGGACTTAGAGCTCAAGGCGATCACGGTCAACCGCCAGGGGGTCACCCAGGCTTGGTTTTCCACCGATGGGCGAGGTACAGTCCAGAAGGTACCAGCAGGCGAGAGTATCCCGAACCACTTGCACGAGGTGTTTGTCGCACAGATTGAGTCCGATCGGGTATTGGTCAAGTTCAACGACAGCGAGCATTGGATACGATTAGGGCAATCGGTCGGTCAGGTCGTCGCACCGGAGGCTCAGGAACGACCGGATGGCTCGGCCCCCGAAGCATTGAATTAGGAGAGCATAGGAATGACGAAGCGAAACGCTTGGATCTTTGGACTATCGATGGCGATTGGGATTTGCGTGCAGAGCGAGTCGAGCCAGGCTCAGTTGATTGGGAATCGCACGGTGGGGGCTTCCCCCGGCTCGATCCAGCAAAGGACCGCTGGGGGTCGCATGGGTGCCAATCCAACGAGTGTGCGGAATCGCGTGGCGGGGACACCTGGCTTTGCGAATCCTCCCAATCCGGGCGGCATTCCGGGCGGGTTTCCGGGAGGGAACCCGGGTGGGAACGCGGGAGGATCGGCAGGTCAGGGATCGAATAATCCGGGGGGGTTAGCCAGGCAAGACAGTCGTTTCGTGCGGGGGAACCGACAGCGTGGGGATTTCGTGGGATCGAACCGCAGCGATTTGACGGGTTTCGTTGGGTCGACTCAAGCCGTTGGGGTTGGGAATGCGCCGTCGGCGACGAGCACCCTGAGGATAGAGACCGGATCGGCCCGAACCAATCGGCCTTTAGGTCCTTTGGGAAAGAAGGGGATGTACTATCCGAAATTGGATTTGGAATCGCTCGAGGACGGGGGGCCGGAGGTGCTCTTGCCGGCCAACCAGCTCGGCGATATTCAAGAGCGGCTCAGGCAACAGGTGAATCCCAGCATCCAGGTTGGATTGGAGTCAGGAGTGGCCGTTTTGCGGGGTGAGGTTGCCACCGAGCGCGACTCGGAGTTGATCGAAGCGATGGTAGGGTTTGAGCCTGGGATCGATCGGATCCGCAACGAGTTACGGGTCCGGGGAGTGCGTTACCAGACGACCAAGTGAGGTTGGAGCGAGAAGCCGGTCTTTTCGAAGACGATTTTCTTTGCCCGTTCGAGGAGTCGGATGACTTGATCGGCCGTAGCTCCGGTATTGGCGGTGATGTAGTTCGGATAAGACGAGTTCAGTTGTGTGTTTCCTTCGATCAAGCCGTTGACCCCGCTGCGTTGGAGGAGTTCTACGGCAGAGACGCCGTCGAGATCGACGAATGCCAGTGCGGACCGGGCTGGATAGTTAGGTTGTTTGCTCCGCTTGACGATCCAGAAGGTTTGTTCCCGTTTGGTCAATTGTCGGATATCTCCTGGTTGGAGCTCGAAGGTCGCGTCGAGGATGACCAGTTCGTCCAAGCTACTTCGGCGATGAGAGAAGTTCGCATCTTTTGCAGGGACGACGATCCGTTCGCCCTTTCGGGTCAACAGGGTCGCTTGGGTTAGCAGGCTACCGATGTCACCTTCGTCGGTGCTGCTATTGGAGCGCAGGGCACCACCGACGGATCCGGGGATACCGACGAGGTGTTCCAAGCCGCCGAGGCCGTGTCCGACGCAGGCGGTAATCAGATGGGCGAGTCTGGCTCCGGCCCCGCAGTGGACCGAGTGATCCGAAATGGAGATTTTCTCGAAGCTGGGGGCCGAGAGGTGCAGGACCAGCCCGTCGAAGCCTTTGTCGCTGACAAGGACGTTCGAGCCGCCGCCCAAGACCCGGACCGAGATCCCTTCTTGGGAGGCGAGTGCGACGATACCGACGAGTTGGTCGACATCGACCGGTTCGGCCAAGTACTTCGCTGCGCCACCGAGTTGCAACCAAGTGTAGGGGGCCAACGGGACCCCCTCGCGCACAGAACCTTTGAATTTTCCGAACAACATCGATTGGATTGTGTTTACCGACTGCCTACCTCAGTCAACGAATTAGCGACGTGTTGGCAGCACCTCGGATGCTTTTCGGATCAGTTCCTTGACCCGGCTTTCCGTCTGCATTCCTGTCAGTGAAAAGCGTTTCCAACCGGCGTCGCTTTGGGTAAAGACCACCAGTTGAGGAAGCAATTTTCCTTGCATCACTTCGCTGGCCAACTCCGGGTGGGCATCCTTATCGAGCTGGGTGTAGACCACCTCTTTGAGGGCTCCCGATTCTTTCATCGGGACAATTGTATCCGCCTTGAGAGTTTTACAAGCGGGACACCAGTCGGCGCCTACAAGAATCAGGAGCGGTTTTCGCTCGTCGCGGGCCTTTCGGTAAGCGGCTTCGTAGGGAAGCACTTCCGATTCTGAGATCCTCGGCGGAAGCGTCGAGGGATCTGCCCCGATCGCTGAGCCGAGGCCTGCCGAAACACAAAAAACCGCAAAGGTTGCAATTCGCAACATCGTGGGGAGCCTTTCCTTTTCTCGGGATAAGTCAAAGTAGGGTCGGGTCCGATGGCGAGACTTTGGCCGGCCCCTCAGGGCGACCTCCGTCTGAATCCTTTTTGCCGTCGTTCGACCTACTCGTGAAACTCTGCCGATACCGTCGAGTTTGCTGAATAAGCAGACTGCAACGGTGTCCGATAAGTGGGGCCAGTATAGGGACGAGCCCGGACTGTACAACCGCTCCGTCTACCCACCACGCCTATGGAATCGCCAGGAAAAAAGCAAAGGTTGCGTCGAAGCGCCCGGGTTTACGGGAATACAAAAGGGTTTGCTAGCAAATCCGTAAAGGTCGCTAAGTCCCGTTCATACGGACAGTTACGAAACTGGTCCGGAGCGGTGAAAAAGCGTGCCAAAGTGGCTCTTTTTGCCGAGATTCCCTGAGGAAAAGCACGCAAAAAAGGCCTAGATAATTTTTGCTTGTGCAGGCTCCAACGGGAGCTTTCGAGCTAATGCACGCTACGATCGATAGGCTGGCAAGCAGGGAAATCGTTGGTTTTTTGAAGAAAAAGACGCAAAGGCAGTGGAACTTGCGCGGAGATCCTGGCGGTTGGGCGGAAGAAAAAAACGCAAGGACGCAAGGGCGCAAGGACGCAAGGACGCAAGGACGCAAGGACGCAAGGGCGCAAAGACGCAAAGACGCAAAGGTTGTGGATCTACCGCGGAGATCGGCTATCGCAAAGGGAGATAGAGGTCGGTTTGGAGGGATTCCTCGGGGGTATCGACCGGAGAGTTGGTGTAGATCTCGAAGCAGGCCGAGCGATTGAGTTTCAGTTTTTGGTGGCTTGCGATTCGGTTCGCGACGCTCCAAGCGTTACCTAGGTGCTTGTAGCTTCCGGTGTGCCTAACGTGCAGCGCACGGCATGCGGGATGTTTCCATTCCTTGAGTTTCGACTGGGTGGGAATGAGCAAGGATTCAGGGATTGCGTTTCCTAGTATGTAGTCGAACGTTTCTTTTTTCATGTTGAACTTGGTGTAGACGGCGACCATGGAGCCTTCTTTGGGCATGCCCTGCTCACGGTATTCATTTTGCAATTTGGGGAGCATCTGCTCCATGGATTCGTTGATAGCGTACACAGAGCTTTGGTCCTGGAATCCTGCGACGCGAAGGGGTGAGATCGACTCGACTCCGAGCACTTCGGTTTTGGAGGGAATGCGACCGGTTTCGGCGAGTGCCGCGATCATGGTCAAGCCGCGTTGGTAGTCCATGCCCACCATGGTTTTGATCATGGGTGTTAGGAAAAACAGATACCAGGGCAGGTTGCCATCGATCCACCAGACCAATTTTGTGCGATTTGCGATCGCCTCGAGTTTGAAACCGGTCTTGGATTCCGACTTCATGGGTCTTATGAAATCCAAGCGGTCCTCGACGAGCCGATCTTTTTCGAGTCTTAGGTGTTCGAGTCTTCCTTCGCCGACGACCGAGCCGCTCCAGTGGTAGGTCGAACCGACTTGGTTGGATGTAGTTGAGATATCGACATTGGCTTGAGGCTCGGCGATCAGCCAAGGGGACCAGGTCGTCCAAGTTCTATAATCGGAGACGATTTGATAGACGTTAGAGACGGGCGCATCGATCTCGATCGACTTTTGAACATTCCAAACTGGCATCGTGTTGGCTTTCTATCTTGGATGGTGTTTCCGATTGCTTGATTTCAGATTGTTAGGATTTAGATTCGTCAGTTTTTGGGTTTACTTGCGATCTAGTGTCCAAGACCAGCGGTGGAGATTGCGAGAGTCGGAGTAGCGAGCCGCGGAACCGGAGGAACCCAGAACGACGGCGATCGTTTCGGTATCATCGTGTTGACTCAGAGAGACCAAGCAAGCTCCGGCGGCGTCGGTCGTGCCGGTTTTGAACCCTAGGTAGCCTTGTCGATCCAGCAGTTGGTTGGTGTTGGTCCACCTCAGTCGTCGGGTGTACCCTTCTTGGCCTTGGACCGTGCAACTGTATTGACGGGTTTGAACGATTTCCATCACCAAGGGGAACTTCATCAATTCGCGGGCCAGGGTGATCAGATCCGCGCAGGAGCTTTTGTGTTCTGGGTGGGTCAATCCGTGGGGGTTTCGGAAGGTCGATTGCTTCATTTGCAGCAGGTTGGCTTGTTCGTTCATCGCATCGATGAAGAGTTTGAGCGGATCGATTTTTCGTTCTACGGCACCTTTTCGTATTCCGTACCATTCGGCAAGGGCGACTGAGGCGTCATTTCCCGAGGGGAGCATCAATCCGTAGAGAGCATCTTTGAGTCGAATCGATTCCCCGGCGCGGACGCTGGCCGAGGACCCAGTGGTTTGGTCGGCACGTTTGGAGAACGAGATCGATTGTTCGAGCAACGACGGATCGCTTTGGATTTCCTTGGCGATGATCAATGCCGTCATCATTTTGGTGGTGCTAGCGATATCCAGCGGAACGTCTTGGCTTTCTCCTGCGAGTATTTTTCCGGATCGTGCATCGGCAAGCGCCCAAGCTTTGCAAGAAACGATAGGGGTTCCGTCGGCTTCGCTGGGCAGAAGTTCCGCGAGGGGTTCGGGAGTTGGGTTGGGGATGGGATCGAGGCTGATTTCACCGAGTTTTTCCCAGACATTCGGGTCCACGATGCCGACAGCATCGAGTCCATTTTCGCTGCGGAATCGAGCGACAGCTTGTTCGGTCATGCCGCCGAAATCCCCGTCGACGCTCAAGTTTGGGGAGGGTTTCAATTTTTGGTTTAGCGCCGTTTGCAGGGCTTCGACCAAGGGTCCATTGGAACCGAGTTTGAGTACTTGGGGTTCGAGTTGGTCTTGGGGGATGGGATGAAAGTGTTCGTAGGTTTCTTGGGCGATACGGCCGCAGAGGATTTCGGCCGCATTCGAATCACCCCAGCTTTTGTCTTGATTTTCCGAGGTCAAGCAGACCATGGCGATCCAACCGCTGGGGGTATCCAACAGGCCGGCGTCGGTGCGGGATTCGTTGACGGCCCCGGTTTTGTGGTATGCCTTGATCTCTTTGGGCAAAAACCTGAGGAGTTTGGTTTTATCATCGCAACTGAGCAGATGCGAAAGCATGCGTTCTGAGGCTTCCGGGGAGACAAGTTTCCTGGCGTGGAGTTGTTCGAGCAGGGAGAGCATATCGGCGGCCGTGGTGCTTCCGAGTCCATATTTTTGGCTGCGATCTTGCGCGATCGAGGTGTCTCTGCGAAAGACTTTGGAGTGAATTTGGGTTTCGGGCAGGCCCAGGTTTTGCATGGTTTTCGCGACGTTGGCGATACCGATTTGATCGAGCAGCAAGTTCGTTGCGGTGTTGTCCGAGAAGGTGATCATCAGATGGTTGATCGTTTCGAGCGGCAGGACCGAGGAGTTCGCGAAATGGTCGGTAAGGACCCCGGATCCTGGTACTTTGTCGTCTTGAGTCAGCGTCACCATCCGATCGCCGCTGAGCTTGCCTTCGTCGACTTGGCGATAGTATTCGATCATCACGGGAAACTTGATCAAGCTTGCGGTAGGCACGACGTCTTGGGAGCGATGGAAAAACGTTTCGCCGGTAGCGAGGTGTTTGATAGCCACGCAGACGGTGCCTTGGTGTTTGGCGATGAGCGGTTCGATCCGATCCGAGAGCGATTGGGCATAGGCTGGCGACAAGGTAGCCACTTGCCAGGCGGCCAGCGCGCATAGAAGCCCGATGGCCCATCGGAGTCCTAGGGGAAAGAAATGCCGAGAGTTGTGATGATAGGTCATGGCAAGTTGGATCGGTAGGAGCGATGGAGGTAGTAGGGGATACCGATGAGGATCAGCAGGATACCGAAGAGGGCTTCGATCGGTTGTTTCGCGAGGATCATCAGGATGAACCAGGAATAGGCGATCAGGTAGAGGATTGGGGTCCAAGGGTATCCCGGGGTACGAAAGGGCCGGGGCGTATTGGGTTGTTTGCGTCGCAAGACGATCAGGGAGGCGATTGCAAGGGTGTAGAAGAGGCTAGCTGCGAAGACGATGCAGTCGGTCAGCAGATCGAAGATCGTACGTTCTCGGAAATAGTCTGTCGATTGGATCAAGGCGGCTGAACCGAAGACCATCAGGCAAGCCAATGCAGCTTGGGCCAGGATCGCAACCATCGGCGTTTGGTACCGCGGGTGAAGGGATCCGAAGGATGGGGGTAGGAGTCCATCGCGGCCCATCGCGAAGGTCACTCGGGGGCTCGTCAGAAGATTGCTGTTGATCGTGCCGAGGGTACTGAGAACCAGTCCGACCGACATCATCGAGCCGGCCCAGTTCCCGAGCGATCGGGTCAGGAGCAATTCGGCGACATGTTCGCGGTTCTCCTTGACAACCATTTCGGAGATCGGGATGACCAAGTGGTAGGCGAGGGTCGCTCCCATATAGAGCAGGCCTAGAAGACCGATTCCACCGAGTAGCGCAAGCGGGAGGTTTCTACCTGGGTTTTTGACTTCTTCGGCGATCGGAACGACCCCTTCCCAGCCGTTGAAAGCCCACATAACGGCTAGCAAAACGGCGGCGAATCGCGACGTCAGGCTCCCTTGCTCAGGAGCGATCGTCTCGGAGAGCAGCGCGAGGTTGACCGATGGTTTGCCCGCGAGTGTAAGGAGCCAGGGGAGCAGAGCGATCGTCAGAACAAGCGCGCATTTGATCAGCGTCGTGGCGGCTTGGAGTCGAGCTCCCCAGAGGACCCCGAGAATGTTGAACCAAGCGACCGCGAGGATCAGAACGACGGCCAAAGGGACGACGTTCCAAGCCTCGGTGTTCCAACCGAGGATGCGATAAAGAGATGAGACGCACACGACGGCCAGAGCGCCGGTCGAGGCGGGCCTAGCAAAGAGGAACTCTTGCCAACCGAACAAGAAGGCAGGCAGTGGTCCGTAGGCTTCCCTCAAGTAGACATAAAGGCCTCCGGAGCGAGGATGCATCGCGGAGAGTTCAGCCAGGCATAGGCCGCCCAAGACACACAGAGCCGTCCCGAAGATCCATACGGAGAAAATCAGAGGAAACGAACCGGCGTCGGCGGCGATCCGACCTGGTTTGACAAAGATCCCAGCGCCGATGGTATTTCCGACGACGATCGCGATGGCCATCGAGAGACCGAGCACCCGGGGCAAGGTAGCGGCTTGGGGGGTTGGAGGTTCCACGAAAGGCACTTTCGTCCATCTAGTTCATCGGTTCACTAGTTCATCGGTACATACAATAGAGAGCGAACTGCTTTAGAAAGAATGGGCACAGGGTGCAAACAGAAACGCTTCGGAGGTGATATTACCAAGAAATCTTTTCCAAAGAATGCGGCGTTCCTGGATTTTTCGTTCGCTAGGGGGTCAAGAAACGTTGAAACCGAGGCTCCCAAACCTTATGTTAGGGGTGTCGAGCCCATCGGTGCTCCTTGCGACGAAGAGCAAGTTTGACCGAATAGAAGATCGTTTTGAGCAAAAAAGGAATCGTATCGATGAAGAAGGTTTTTGGTTTTATGAAAGCGACGATTGTCGCAGCAGTCTTGGGTGGATCCGTTTATCTTTCGCCAAGCGTCGCATCGGCCGATGACCTGCTGACCATCGGAAGTTCTGCACCGGCTTTGGATGTAGAGCATTGGGTTCAAAACGGCGAAGGCAAATTTGGCAAAGTGACCAAGTTCGAGAAAGACAAGGTCTACATCGTCGAGTTCTGGGCGACTTGGTGTGGTCCATGCGTTGCGAGCATGCCGCACATCGTCGAGATACAAAAGACCTACGCAGACAAAGGGGTGCAAATCATCAGCATCAGCGATGAGCCCAAGGATGTCGTCGAAGAGTTCCTCGATCGCCCTGTTCCCCGGGCGGAAAAAGAGACCACCTTTCGCGAGTTGACCAAATCGTATTGCTTGACGACCGATCCGGATGGATCGTCGAATGAGAGCTACATGCAAGCGGCTGGGCAAAACGGGATTCCTTGTGCGTTTATCGTCGGCAAGGATGGCAAGATCGAGTGGATCGGCCACCCGATGTCCATGGACGAGCCACTTAAGGAAGTGGTCGCTGGGAAATGGGATCGGACCAAGTTCGCCGAGGAGTTCAAAGAGCAACAGCAGATGCAAGCCTTGCAGATGACCGTCCAACGGGAAGTCGGCAGTCTGCTGAGGGATCGCAAGTTCAAAGAAGCGATTGAGAAGTTCGATGAGTTGACAGCTCCGATCAAGAGTCCTGAGATGAAGCTTCAGTTCACCATGATGAAGCTCAACTTGCACAGGATCGCCAGCAGCGATCAAACCGAAGTTGCCAAGACACTCAAGTCGGCTTTGGAAATGGCCAGCAAGGATCCGATGATGTCCAACCAAGTGGCTTGGACCGTCTGGGAGATGACAGAACAAGGACAACTCAAGAAGGACAAGGATCTGCTTGGTGAGGCTTTAAAGGTTGCCTTGTCGGCTGTAGCCAAGCAAGAGGGTGCGACCAAGGGAGCGACTCTCGATACCGTAGCTCACTTGCAGTACGGGCTGGGCAATATCGCCGAGGCCATCAAAGCTCAGAAAGAGGCCGTCGCCCTCGGTGGCGACAATCCTGAAATCAAGGCCTTCCTCGAAGAACTCGAAGAGGAGCTCGAAGCGAGCAAAAAGAAGTAACCACTGGGAATACCGGTTGCCAGATACCAGTGGCCAGTAACATCAATCACCTACCGTCGAGATTTTCGGCGGTAGGTTTTTTTATTGGCCGACGCGATCCGACGGTTCCGAGTTTCGAATGGCAAACCACCGCGGGAGCCCCCATTAGGTTTGGCAAGAGCCATTAAGTTCGGTAAGGGCTATTAGGTTCGGCAAGGGCTGTGCAATCGAACCGCGTTTGCTGCTCGCTAAATCCACACCGACTCGATTGGCTTGGTACGATTTTTTCCCGTTTTGAGTCTTGATCCTCTGTTGGGCTTCTGTAGGCTTTGGGGCTCCAGGTTCCACCGAGCCTTGGCTCCTTCGAGCCCGAGCGTCGACGAGCCCGGGTGTCGATTGCCTCCTCCAACGCGTCAGCATAGTATCCATGTCAGAGACTTCGATCGAGACCGAACAAGCCTACACCGAAGCGACGAGTGCGGACGTTTCGGACGTTTCCGACGTTGCATCCAAGCCTTTCATTGGGCGTTGGAACAAACTCTCGAGCGAAACGAATTGGGAGAAGGGGCGCATTATTCTCGAATGGAGAAATGCGCTTATCGCGGCCAAAGCTCCGTCGAGCCAGTACAGCGATGAGGCTTGGGCCAATCGCGTCGGCCTGGTGACTTGTCAGCATGTAGGGCGATTGCGCCGGGTCTTTGAACGCTTTGGCGAGAGCCACGGTGAGTACCCGAACCTCTATTGGAGTCATTTCTGGGCAGCCCTTGATTGGGACGATTCCGAGCTATGGCTTGAGGGGGCATCGCAAAGCCGCTGGAGCATCTCGCAGATGTGCCGCACGAGGGCCGAGTCGATGCAGTTGCCTGAGGACCAAACGCCTCAGAGCGTCATCGCTAAGGACACCCAGAGGATCGAATCGGCAAGCGATGACGGGTTCCTCGAATCGACTTCGAGTGCTCGGCAAAGCGATCAGGACACAGAGGAAAACTCAAGCCGATCTCGCAGCGGTTCTTTTGAAAGCGGGCCGAGTGCCGAAGGCCCTGATTTTGGAGATGAAGATTCAAGCAATCAAAATTCCAGGCAGCGGGATTCCCAGCAGGAGCGGGATGAGAGTCTAGGGTTCGAATCCGGAGCCATCTCGCAGCAGGAGCTGGCACAGACCGGCAGCCAAGGCACCGAACATTCACTCGCACGCAACCCGTTCGATGGACTCGGGACGTTGCCTTTGGACGTCACCGAAGCGGTCGATCCCCTCAAGCTATGCATTCTGAGGTACCGAGCCAACGATTGGCATGGATTTTCGAAGCAGCAGATGATTGCGCTGATCGATGCGATGAAGGGCTTTTGCGAGTAGAGAGCTCTCTACTGCTTGTCGACGAGTTTGGTGATCAGTTGATCGAGTTGCGTTTGCTGGACATTCATTTTCGCTGCAGCTACGGCGAAGAGCCGCTTCTCAATTTCGTCAAGTTCACCATCGGCGGCCATGATTTTGATCAGGTCCGACAAGAGACGCTCCTGCTCTTCGGGGGCTCTCGGGAGCTTCATTGCAGCTTCTTCACTGATCGCGTATTCGAGGGCGTTGCCTAGGTCGGCTTCATCGAGCCCGAGTTCCGTGCAACGATCGACCAGCCAATCGATCTCTCGTTCGGTCAGGGAACCATCGGCCGAGGCCATAATCACGAGGTTTTTTAGGTGGTCGATCGGTTTCATAGCAAATTTCATTTCCGTGGGGAATGGTTCAAACAGCCGGGGACCTTTGCAGGCATCGATTCGCTCGTTGCTGGCTAGGAGCTGGCTCCGAGCAGTCCCAGAGCCACGGGTCCGACGGTTATTGTCGAGTTTTTTGGCTTTTTTGGGTACCACCTAGCGCCTCGAATCGAAAATTTGCCAGCCTGATCCATAGAAGCACTTGCAAAACGATATCACGGTGATATCGTGGGTTTTGCTTTTACTGGCAAAAGCCGCACAAGGCGAAGTCTAGGATTTCGCGGGTTTTAATAAAAAGGGTTATTTCGATGAGTATCAATCAAGCGACCGTTCGTGAATCGACCGTTGAGGAGAAGGTGCATCGTCCTGCGAGTGGCTGGGGGATGCTTTTTTTGGTGTTAGGGATTCTGTTTTCGATTCCCTTGATGTTCATCGCCGGGGCGAGCCAATCGGCTTCGCCATTGCTGATCATTCCGCTGGTGATCCTTGGGATTTGTGCGTTTATCTCCCTTTTTGGGTTCATGGCGGTCCAGCCCAACGATGCGCGGGTATTGCTCCTTTTTGGAGATTACCGGGGGACGGTTTCCGAGTCTGGGTTTTACTGGGTGAACCCTTTTTTCACCAAGAAAAAAATATCGCTCCGCATACGCAATTTCGAGACTGGCTCGACGAATTTGCCCGAGAAGAAGAACGAAGCTGGGCAGGTAGTTCAGCAACAGACTCGGACGAATGGCAAGCCATCGAAGGTCAACGACCGCGACGGCAATCCGATCGAGATATCGGCGGTGGTGGTATGGCGGGTGGTCAATACTGCCGAGGCTTTGTTTGAGGTCGACGACTACGAGCATTTCGTTGGGGTCCAAAGCGAGTCGGCGCTTCGAAGTCTTTCTTCGCGTTACCCCTACGATAGCGAGGACCATGAGATCTCGTTACGAGGCTCGACCGATGAGATCTCCGATCAGCTTCAAAAGGACATTCAGGATCGGTTGGGACAAGCGGGGGTGGAGGTGATCGAAGCCCGTATTTGCCATTTGGCTTATGCTCCCGAGATTGCAGCAGCGATGCTACAGCGTCAGCAGGCCGGAGCGGTTGTGGCGGCCAGAGCGAAGATTGTCGAGGGGGCAGTCGGTATGGTCCAACAGGCGCTCGATCACTTGAGTCGAGACAAGATCGTTGAGTTCGACGACGACCGCCGGGCCGCGATGGTTTCGAATCTGCTGGTGGTCTTGTGCAGCGATCGTCATGCTCAGCCAGTGGTCAACACAGGATCGATTTACCACTAGGGATTGGACAATGACCAAACGCGATTCCTATTTGCTGAGGATCAAGCCTGAGATGCTCGAGGCGCTTCGACGTTGGGCGGACGACGAATTCCGGAGCCTCAATGGGCAGATTGAGTTCGCTTTGCACAAAGCGCTCGAGCAATCCGGAAGGCTTCCGAAGGCTTCATCTCCAATCGAGCCCCGGGAGCAGGAGCCGCCACCGGGCAACGATGCCAGTGTCCAGCCAGATACGCCAAGCGACATCAAGAGAGGTTAATTGCGAAGCAGGGGCTTTGGTTTGATGCCCGAGCCTCAGCTCAGGATCGACTCGATGACGTTGCCCTCGACATTGGTCAAGCGACGTCTGATGCCGTTGTGCTCGACGCTTAGGCGTTCGTGATCGAGCCCTAGCAAATGCAGGATCGTTGCGTTGAAATCGTACAGTGGATGAATATCCTCGATCGCCTTAACCCCAAGTTCATCGGTCAATCCATGACTGACTCCTTGGCGGACGCCGGCGCCGGTCATCCAGCAGGTAAACCCGTCGGGGTTGTGGTCACGGCCCTTGGCACCTTTTTGGAAAAAGGGCATTCGACCGAATTCGGTGCACCAAACAACCAGGGTGTCTTTGAGCAATCCGCGCGATTCGAGGTCCTTGATCAATGCAGCTACGGGCTGATCGAGGATGGAGGCATGGACATCGTATTGGTTTTTCAGATCGTTGTGCCCGTCCCAGTTCAGTTTGCCTCCGCTGGCATAAGCTCCATTGAAGAGTTGCACGAACCGAACCCCGCTTTCGATCAATCGTCTTGCGAGTATGCAATTTTTGGCAAAGGCGGCTTTTTCTTTGTTGGTCGTATCATCGGCTCCGTAGGCTTTCAGTACGTAGGCAGGTTCCTGGTCGATGTCGGTGATTCGGGGCACGCTCGCTTGCATTCTGCCGGCGAGTTCGTAGCTTGCGATCCTAGCGGCCAACTGCGCATCGCCGGGATATTCCTTCAGATGCCGCTGCTGCATTTTGTCCAACAAGCGTCGGGTCGCAGCATCGGAAGCCTCCGAAACACCCTTGGATTTCAAATGCCTGACCGGATCGTTGGCCGAGAACGTTGTGCCTTGGAAGGAAGCGGGGAGAAATCCTGGTCCCCAATTGTTCGAACCATTCTGCGGAACACCTCGGGGATCGGGGATAGCCACATAGGCGGGCAGATTGTCGCAAAGGCTCCCCAACGCATAGGTCACCCAAGCCCCCAAACTTGGGAAACCATCGAGATTAAAGCCCGTGGAGAGAAAGTTTTCGGCGGGTCCATGGGTATTGGATTTGCTCGTCAACGAATGCACAAACGCGATCTGATCGGTCAGTTCTGCAAGATGAGGAATAAGATCGCTGACCCATTTTCCGGACTCACCACGGGGACGAAACGGATATTGAGGTCGAGCCAGATTTCCAGCCGGTCCTTGGAAGGTGACCGAAGGTCCCCCGGGCAGGGGTCGATCGTCCCATTCGATCAGTTTGGGTTTGTAATCCCAAGTCTCCAGTTGGCTGACCGCACCTGCGCAGAAGACCACGAGGACATTCTTTGCCTTGGCTTCAAAGTGTGGTCTGCGCGGTGCGTAGGGTTTGGCAGGATCGATCGGTTCGAGTGGATCGATACGTTCGCTCGGGTCGCTCGCGAGCAATCGATCGCGACTCAGAAGGCTCGTAAGTGCGATCGAGCCCAGGGCATTTGAGGCCGAGCTGAGAAAGTTTCGACGGTCCAAAAAAGGATGCACGGTTCAAAGAGCCTTATCAAAGAGCCTTATCACGGAAGGAACAGAAACTCATTGCAGTTAAAAAGAGCACGGCAGAGTGTTTCAACACCTAACTCCTGGACGATTGGTAAGGCATCAGCGATCTCGTCCGGGGTTGGTTCTCGGCATAAAGCGTGTTGGTAAGCAGCTTTGATCAATGGCGTTGGGTCGGCTTGGGATTCCCCTTTTGAGTCGGTCTTGTCCCGCGTGCCGGCTTCCCTGTGCAATCGCTCTGCAAACGCTTTGGACTGCTCGATCGTAAAGACGCTGTTGAGAAGGTTCAAGGCTTGGATGGGGGTTGTGGAGGTTCGGCGCAGTCCGGTGCTTTGCCCTGCATCGGGGCAATCGAACGCTCCAAAAACAGCCTCGCGTTCCCGTCGTACTTTATGGGCATAAATCATGCGTCGGAGCCCTGGGCCTTGAAATTGCTCGATGGGTTGGAATCCACTGAGTCCTCCGCGTTGGGCGAATAGGTCGTAGCCTCTTCCGAACATGGTCGTGTTGAGTTGGCCGCTGACGGCCAGGATCGAGTCGCGGATCGCTTCGGCCTCGAGCCTTCGGAGCGGATATCTCCATAGGAGTCGACCGTCGGCGTCGATCTGCAGTCCCTTTTCGTGGGACTGGCTCGATTGCCTGTAGGTCTTCGATAGAACGATCGCTCGATGAAGGGACTTGAGCGACCAGTTGTTTGCGATCAACTCTGCAGCGAGCCAATCGAGAAGTTCCGGATGGGAGGGAGGTTGTCCATGAATCCCAAAATCATTGGGTGTATCGACCAGTCCGATTCCGAAGTGCCCCTGCCAAATCCGATTCGCGATGACTCTAGGCGTCAGCGGATTGCTCGGCGAGGCGATCCAGTCGGCGATGGCCATACGACGCTTGGGTTCGCTCTCGGAGGGATCGATTCCAAGCTGCCCAAAAAATCCGGGAATCCTCGGTTCCACTTTTTGCTGAGGTTGCTCAGGATCCCCGCGCAGGAGCAGGTGAATCGCATCTGGCGTTCGAAAACGGCCGGCAAACGCCTTTTGATTCTCCTGCCAAGACTTCAGATCGTTTTGAAGTTGTTTCTGACGGGTTTGCAGCGTCTGAAACGCTGCGAAATCCTCCGAACTTGGGTTGATCGATGGGGAGTTGGGTGCAGCATTCGAGGCCGAATTGGATTCTCGGGGGGCAGGATCTCTCGCATCGCTATCCCGATCCGAATCGTCAGCGAGGAGAGTCCATTGGCCGTCCGGGGCGAGCAGTTCGATCGTGTATTGGATTGCCAATCGGTCTTGGAATTCCCCTAAGCGGTCGCGTCCCCAGACCAACCGTTCTACCATCACCGGGTCGGTGAATTCGAACGTTAGGGTTCCTTTTCCGACTTGGTTCGACATCCAACTGCGGCTATTGCCGTAGCTCCCATCGTTGACCAAACGCAGTTCATGCCGATCGGGCGCGACCGAATCGCCTGACGAGGTGACTTTCGTTCCCCGGGAACTCAATGCGAGATTCTCCCCGAGGGGGTTGAAGATCTCGAACTCATCGATGCAAGGCTCGAGTCGATTGGTCTGAAGGATCGAGAAGCGAACAGCTCGTGTTTCCGTCGGAGCAATCCGCTCAGAGTTGATCGTCGGTTGCACCCGAGGTCGCTTAGGCAAGTCCACCACGAGGTCTTTTTGGTTTTGGAGATCGCTGCCGATCTGGAAGCGTTGCGGGTTGGGGCGGGCCAGGGGTTCGATGCGTACCAACTCGCGATCGATCGCTCGGAGCTCATCGGAGATCCTTTGGCCTAGCTCCTTATTTTCGTGTGCCCATGGGGTATCGACCAGACGGTCTTCGTAGTCGACCCCAGCGACAAAGGCCTGCATTGCGTAATAGTCTTCTTGAGAGATCGGATCGAATTTATGGTCATGGCATCGGGCGCAGCCGATGCTCAGCCCGAGGAACGACTGGCTTAAGTTCACGACGATTTCATCGATCGCATCTTGCCGTGCTAGCCGCTTGCTGGGTTCGTCAGCGCCGATTTGGCCGGGAAGCAGAACCGAGGCGGTGATTAGGAAGCCAGTCGCGGTGTCTTGTCCGAGCTGATCTCCGGCGATCTGTTCGCGGATGAACTGATCGAAGGGAGTGTCGTTTTGAAGAGCGCGGATCACATAATCCCGGTAATGCCAAGCGTGAGGACGCTCGGTGTTGACCTCGAATCCGTGGGTGTCAGCGTACCGCACCACATCGAGCCAATGCTGTGCCCAGCGTTCCGCATACCTTGGTGAAGCGAGCAGTTGCTCGACGACCCGGGAATACGCGTCGGGTTGCTCATGGTGATGAGTGAACCATGCGGCGAGTTGCGGATCGGGTGGGAGGCCATGGAGGTCGAGCGAAACACGCCTCAGCCATTGCATGGGTAAAGCCGGAGGTGAGAAGCTCAAACCTTGGGCCAGCAGCTTGCTTTCGATCCACGTATCGATCGAGGCACGGGGGTCAGGTGAAGCGATAGGTTGAAAACTCCAGTGCGATTTCGGATCGACCAAAGTGGTTTTGTCGATCCCATCCGGCCAAGGAGCACCGGCAGCGAACCAAGCTTCGAGGGTTTCGATTTGCGAGCGGCTTAAGGGTTTGTTGCCAGGTCCTGGAGGAGGCATCCGTTCCTGAGGATTCTGATTCTTGACCCACTCGAGCAAAGGGCTCGCGATCGGATCTTTCGGATCGATCATCGGTCCGTAGTGATCCCCACCAAGTAGCGCTCGCGACTTCACATCGAGTCGAAAGCCTGATTTTTGTTTCTCCGGTCCATGGCACGCAAAGCAGTGCACTTCGAAAATCGGCTGGATGTCTCGGACAAAATCGATTCCTGAGTCGCTAGGTACCTGCCCATGGGAAACGATCGCCAGGACCGCCCAAAGCAGCACCGGCATTCCGATCTTGGCCCATCCTCGCAGGACACTGGGATGGGAGTCCAAGCCGATTGGGCCTGGGGAATCGGGGAAACTCCGGTAGTGCAAAGCGGTACGGCGCATAAGCGATAAGGGTAAGTGTTCGGCGGAGTATAACTGAAACTAAATTGTACCCGTTCCTTGGATGCTAGTTCTGAGGTTTCTTCGGATCGACAAGCTTTGGTTGGCTCGGGTTTTAGGATAATCGGTTAAAATATTGGGGTTTGGTTGGCAGGAAGTCTAAAATAAAGGGAGTTCGCCTGGGTCTATCCGATGGATGCATTCTGGTTTATCCGGCTTGCATGGAAGATACTTGGTCGATTTTGAATCACGCACGAGGGGACGCATTGGGTGTCTGAGGAACGCGGTGGGGAGATTGGTTTGGCGGACATAGGCAATCACGTTTTTTTGGCATGCGCTACGGAAACGGATCGAGGGGCCGTTGGACCTGAGTCTTGGAAGAGGTTTGGTTCAAAGGCTCTTTGGGCCATGCGAGTAACGCTGCGCATGAGTTGGTTGGCATTGGTTATCCTGGTATTCGGGCCAGGCGCGATGATGCACAAGGGGCATTCTCAGGACCCGCCTACGAACCCTCCGGCCGGTGGAGTGATGCCAATGGAGAACTTACCGCGAGTGGTAGGTCCTGGCGTTCTTCCTGATTTGATGTACATGCGGAACGAAAAAGGAGAAGAGATTCTCGTACCTCGCGCGCGGTACGAAGACTTTGAGCGTTTGCTGATGGAAACCGAGTTAGGAGGTGAGGGGCTAGCAGCGACCCCGAGCTTGAACCAACTCGACTTGGTTATTGAACCGATCGCCGACTATGCCAAGGTGCAAGTGCGTGGATTGATCGCATTAAAGAAGCCGAATCGAACCACTTGGACCGTCCCGATCGCGTTGAGTCAACTGCAATGGCTCCCGACGAAACCAACCGAACCACTCGCCGGCCCGGTCTCGGACGGATCGATCATCGATGGAGTTGAGAGCGTCGCAACATCGACACAATCGAATGGATACCTTTGGAGGGTCGGTCCTGGCAAGACACTTCCGAGGCGATTGGAGCTCGAAGCGTTATGCAAAGTCGTATCGAATCCGGTGGGGACATCGCTGAGGCTCGACTTACCCCCGGCAGCAAGTGTCTTGAAGCTGAAGCTTCCCAAGGGAGATTGGGAGTTGAATGCCACCGGAGGTGGAAATGAGGTGATCGAGCCATTCAGCGTTCAGGGGGAGCATTCGATCGCGATTATTCGGACTTCATCGAACTCGATCAACCTGACATGGAATCGCAAAGTCAATCGCGAGGCGATCGCTGCTGTCGAAATCTTGAGTCAGACGAAATTCACACCGACGAGCGATTCGAATCGATGGCGTGCCGATACGGCTTGTTCGATTCGCGGTCCGATCAAGTTGGCAGGTAAGAGGATTTTGTGGACGCTACCACCTCAGGGAACGATGCGAGAGGCGATCTCGGACATTTTGAGTTTTTCCAGTTATCGCATGATTCGAGTCACGAGCAAGGCGTCGACCGATCCACCGACATTGGCTCAGGAGAAACCGGGCGAGGCTTGGTGGATTGAGATCGATGAGGCTTATGCTCGCAGTGAATTGGATTTGAATCTCGAGTGGCAAATCGGCCGATTGCCCAGCGAGCCGCAGGTGAGTTTTTCAGCGCCGGAATTCGAGGGTGCTGAGCGTCATAATGGAACGATTGAATTCGCGATCCCCCGGACCAATTCGATCGATTGGAGTACGCAAGGGAACGTGCAGTTGCTTAGGCAAAGCCAAGCGGCTGATGGGAGCGAATCGATCGTCTATTCTTTTCAATTTTCTGGGCAACCTGCCAGGATCGCCACCCAATGGACATCTGTAGCCGAGCGCCCACGCTTTGGTTCAGAACAGCGCATCGAAGTGCGAGAGCGACGCGTCCTGCTCCGAGGATTGATCGAGTTCGGGAGCGACCCTATCGAGTTGCCCTTGTTGCAATTGGAGGCCGAAGGTTGGCAACCCGAGCGGCTTGTCTTGTATCCTTCGGAGACGGATCTACCTTTGGATGCACTTACTGGTGCGGGAAATCCAACGGCGGAAAATCCCACTGGGGCTTGGTCGCTTCCGATCAACGCGAATTTATGGATGAAGAGCGCGGCCGGTGGCCGGACGACAAGTTCCGATACGATTCGCGTCGAACGCAGCGGCGAGAGTTCTTTTGGAGGGGTTAAACTCGGGAATCCCTTTGAGATGATCGCCAACTCCACGGAGAAAAAAGATCCGAATGCGCCATGGAAATTAGAATACTTGATGAGTCGAAATTTAGCCGACGAAACGCAGGACGTCGCATTTTCATTGCCTCAGTTGTCCTGGCTCTCCCAGGAATCCCAACAGAGAGTTGTCCGAAGTTTGCCAGGTCGTTTGCTGGTCTACAGTTGGCCTTATCGATTGACCTCGAATCCAGATGCCACAGTCGGTTTGGTGGAGACTTCGCTGGACCGAATGACACAAAAGCAGTGGACCGAGGCCAACGCGGGAGCCACCCCCTTTTTGATGCAGTATCAAATTGCCGATGCGACTGCATCGAGCCGATGGGCAGGAACTCGGAGCCGGAAAGGATCCTTCGTCTCGGCGAGTCTTTACACGAGCCTCACGCCGAGCTCCGACTCGATCCAGTGGGATCTTCGATGGAACTGCAGGTGCTTAGGAAGCCGTCCGACCGAACTGCGGATCGGGTTTCCTGTGGAAGGAGATTTGGACCGATCCGTACAGGATGCGACGATATCGATCGACAATCGTCAGGTAGCGCTCGAGTGGCTCGAGCCTGTCGTTGGGCAGCCCGAGTTGTTGCGTTGGGCTAAATTTTCTGTGCCAGAAGTCTCAGCCGACGCGAGCAATCGATTGGATTTTCTGATCGAAGCGCAGTACTCGTCCAAGCAACCTCTTCTTTTGCAAACACAAGAGGAGACCTTACTAGACCTCGGACTGGCGAAATTGAGTTCTTTACGGGACCAAGAGCAAGTCATCCTCGACCTGGCCCAATTGCGACTGCGCAGCACCGAGTTGTTCAAGGTTTCGGCGTTCGACGGGGCCAACGACGGCGTTTATGAACTCGATCCCGATCAATCGCGCTTCAAGTTAACCGCAGCGCGAAGATCCAACCGTAGCAAATCGCCGCTGCGTCTGGAGGCCGAATGGGTACAAACCATCGTCAATGCGCTCGAACAACGGGATCGGTATGTCGCCAGATTTCAGACCGATCAACGCGTCGTACGAATCCCTGCAAGCCTAGCACTCATCCGGGACGCTGAGTGGATGCTAGATGGGCAGCGGGCGAGCGTTCGCCAGGACTCCGAATCCGAGGGTTTTGCAACGGTCGTGATTCCAGAGGCATCGGAGCCAGCCGCATCGTCAAATCACGTGCTTGAGGTCTTCACGACCCAGGCAGCTCCCAAGGGTTGGTTTCGCAGAGTCCAACCGATCGGACCTCGGCTTCAACCCACCCCATCGAGCGCCCCGTTGGTCTGGCAGATTATTGTTCCTCGGACCGAGCATTTGATATCTAGCACTAAGAATGCTCTACCGATGTACCAATGGCGTTGGCGGGATTTGTTCTTTCGAAGAGTCGGACAGAGCGACCAAGAGGAGATTGAAGTTCGCATCGGCGCGACCTCTCAACCCGTCTTAGCCCAACAGGTCAATCAGTATGATTTGACGAGCGTCGCTTCGACACAACCGCTCGAAGCGATCTTCGTTCCGAGCGCGCTGATTTGGCTGCCCGTATCGATGGTCGTCTTGGCGTTATCCATCGTGCTTCGAGACAGCCGCTGGATCCGTTGGCCTTGGTTTTGGGCGATCTTCTTGGGTGTTTTCTTCGTCTTCTCCCAATTCGCTTGGGATATCTCCTTACTGGTACTTCAAGCGGCCATTGTATCGGTTGCGTTGGCGATACTCTACGGATTGTCGCGATGGGCTATGGATCGACGGGCCCGGCGTCGAAGTATTTTTGTCAGTCGGCAATACGCACCTTCCCCCTTGTCCGGACGTGTTGGCTCAGCATCGAACGCAATCAAAAAGCCAAGTGGAGACTCCTCGTTGTTGCGATCGACGGTGGCAGCGAAAGCCAGGGAGCCACAATGATTTGCGGCCGACTAGCGATTCTCGCCATATTGTTTCTTTTCGTCCCGATCGAACGGTTGTTCGGGCAACGTCCCGAGAGCGATTCGCCCGCAACTACGATTCGTCCGGCGGAATTTGTCGAACAACCGATAGTCGACCGTCCGTTCCGTCGGATTTTCGTTCCGGAAGCGGAACTACCCGAACTGCCTTTAGATAACCTCCGTCCCTTAGAAATCGACAAACTACCTGCTGCTTTGGAACGGATCATCCGTAGCAACAGCGAGACGATCGACCCATGGCTAAGCTCAACCCAAGGGCTTCGTTCCATTCATGCAGTCGCACGGTTGGTTGGAGCCGATCTGTTGTCCGAACGCACTCGTTTAACATGGTCGGATCCCAAGAGCGCCGCATCGAACCCTCAGGAAACCCGACCGAGCAAGGAACGACTCAGTCCATGGAATCTAGCCATAGAGAACAGTTACGAAGAACTCAATCAATCGCAGAGCACGAATAGTTCCAATGCCTCAGGCGAAAGAGAAAGCGGTGTTGGTCCGATTCCGCAAACCAACTCTAGTAGCGTTCAACCCACTTGGGTTTTCGATGCGAGCGGGAGTCCACTCGTCGATCGAGTCCAAGCTGAAGCCTGGATTCGTTGGTCGCTTCGCCCCTTAGCAGACAGTACGCCCAATCGGTTGAATTTCGAAGCCTCTGTACCTCGAACCGTCGACGGTTGCCTAGTTCTCTTACTGCCGAAAACAGCCAGGCTTGAGAAATCGAGTGTCGTGATGCGTCGACTCGATGGATGGCAACAGGCTGCATCGCGATTAGGCAATTGGCCAGATCTGAACCCAACGCTCGGGACCGATGCTCCGACGGCGGTCGAGAACGCCTATTGGCAACTTGAAATCAGCGGTCAAGAGAGGATCACCTTCTCGATCGATCTTGGGACCAACACCGGTCGGGGGCAGACGATCGAGTATCCAAAAGAGTGGGGGATTGAGCGATTATTCGCAAAGCAAACCTTGCAGTATTCCATCCATGGCGATGAATTGCGAATGATAGGCGAATGGGAATGGAATGAATCGGCCACCGCGAGTGCTCCGATACGGCTCGATTTGCCCCAAGGCATGAAAATCCGATCCCTGACGATCAACGAGCGAGAGACCGCGCTGCAATTGGATCAAAACACGGTAGTCGTCAACGCTCCTAGCGGTGGATCGCGCCAGCGCATGGCCGCTGAGTTCTTGATCCCGTGGGAGCAACTTATCGATCCACAAAGCGGTATTTTGCAGATTCCCTCGATTCGGAATTCCAATGCGGCGGTTCTCTTTGGATCCACGATTCTGCAAGACCAGCCCGATGAACGCTTCGTAGAGATCACACCCGAACGCGGCAGACTCGACTCGGTACGAAAGACTCCTGAGGGCACCCATCGTTTGGAATACTCATGGTACCGCAGTCCGCCCGATTTCCGTTGCAGCATTTTCAAACCCGAATCGTCCAATGGAGTCGAATCCTTGATTCGACTCTCCAACGATAGCGAGCGATGTACCGCCAACGTGCGGTTGCGGTTCAGTCAACTTCAAAGGCCCGGCCAACGAGGAATCCGCACTTTGAGGGTTCCCGTTGACTGGCAACTCGATCCGCAATCGCTAACGAGCAAACCGCAGGCGAACTCAGGACTACTCAGGCTCGATGAGTCGGGCACTACCCTGCAGATCGATACCAACCAGTGGAGCAATCCTGAAGGGATCGTCGAGTTTCAGTTGCTCCGATCGCTCGAAAGCGACGCTCAAATCGATCTAGGACAAACCGCTTGGATGACCATCCAAGATGTGCCTATGCGAGAATGCGTCTATCTTGAGCCTGGCCCAAGCAATCGCTTCACCCTCCAGGGCCCCATCGAACCATGGATTCTTGAGGAAAAGGAATTAACCCCATGGCAACGAGACTCCTTGCCGAGACTCGGTCGGGCAATGGTTTTTGGAGTCCGCCAAGGGAAGCTTCCGCCACTGATCGCCGAATCGATCGAACAGAGTTTGATCGTCCCAATCGAAACCTCAGTCCGACGATCGGCCTCCGATTGGAAGATCACCCATCGGTTCCCCCTGTCGAAGGAGCTTTCGAATTTATCGCAATTGCGAATCCTGCTAACGGACGGATACCAATGGCATTACCAAGGGGAACAGAGATTACCCATCGCCGCGAACTTTGATGGGGAATCGCAAACCTGGACGGTTCAACTCGATAGCATTTCACAAGACACTTCGTCCGACGGGATCGGTGCGTTGGTCGCCACCCTCAGCGTTCCGTCGAGGTTGCCGACTCTTCAAATCACAAAGCCCTCGGTAAAGGAAGCTAGTCGATCGACCCATTCGTTAAGGCTTTCGAAGGAACTTCTGGTCCGTCAAGGGGATGGATTGTCCGTCGAACGTTGGGACGATGGTTCCGGTTATACCTATGCATGGAAGTCCTCGGATCCGATGGCCGTCGAAGTGATCGACGCGACGAAGTCGCAGCCTCCAGAGCCGTTTTTCTTTGACTCTCGTGTCGATTTGTTTCTCGACGGTTTCGGGGGCCAAGTCGCTTGGTTAGCCACCAAAGTGGCTTTTCCTAACTCTTTCGACCATGACATAAAAATTAAGGTGCCCGAGGGCTGGGAGGTCACCGATGCGTTTGTCAGCGGTGCGAAGGGGGACCGACCCGCAGTGGTCCAACAGGGATTTGGCGAGACGGTCGAACTGACCGTCGATAACGAGGATATTGACTCGGCAGTCCAACTTCGAGTTCGCCTACTCGGGCCCAAAGCTCAGGAGGCTCCGAAAGGGAATTGGCCGATCGCAGCATGGATTCAGTCCCATCTTGGGAGCAGAAGTCTCGACGTTCGCTGGCCGAAAATTCGCTTGACACAAGGCGATTCGTTCAATCCCACCGAGCGGATCTGGTACCCATCCTCGCTGAGCCTAACCCCCGAGCCTCATCGATCCCAAGCATCGTTCCGTATGGCGCAACCCTTGAGAGAGGGGCGATCAGCCCCTTTCGTCCAACCTGGATTTGAACCACCATGGTGGCCGATTTGGTCTTGGAGTCGCGATGCATGGAATCGGATCGGGCTCCTTGAGGGATCTTACAGCGAGGGTACAGCCCTAGAGATTCGGCCATCGGATTTTGAGATGCTTGTGCCACCAGGGAGATGGACGCATGTGATCCTGAATCCGGACATTGAGGCCGAGGGAGTAGATTTCGTCTTAGGAATTCCATCCGGAGCTCGACTGGCAGGCTGGATTGTCGTTTTTGCAGCGCTGTTTTCGGCTGGGTTCTATGGCCGTTGGCCTTGGGGGATATTGATCTTATCGGTGCTATGTCTCTGGGGTGGATTTTGGCTTTTGCCGAAATATGCCCTGGCGTCCCAACAGGGGTTCCTGGGGTTGTGCTGCGGTGGGATTCTCTACCAGCTCTATCAGACGTTTCGGCCTCTTGTTCCGGCAGGTCCATCGAGTCTCCGGAGCGATCGATCGAGCTTATGGGATCCGAAGGAGCAGGATCTGGGGATCGAACGTGGAGCCGGGTTCGCTGGGAGCGGGCCCAGTGCCCTCTTGGTGCTGCTTCCATGGATTTTTTTGCCGACAGGTTTGGCACTACTTGCTTTGGGAACAGCTCCTTGGAGTTACTCCCAGGATCCGTCGATCGAATCGGCTCGGGTCTTTGATATTCTCATTCCGATCGACCCAAAGGGTGAAGTCTCAGGGAATACGATCTATGTACCTGAGGAACTTGTCCAACTCGTCGAGCAAGCGGATCGCCAACAGCGACAACGCGAATCCAATGCGTTGGTGTGCTCTAGCAGGCATTACCTGCGGCTCGATAGTCGATCCTTCGGTTTCGGTAACGCGGACCAACCGTTGACAAGCAACTATGAATTTTGGATCGGTGAAGCTGCTGTGGGTAAGGCCCTGAGGATTCCATATTCGGCCGAAACGCTCAAATTGAGTCGCTTTAGTGTCGATGGAATCGAGGTCCTCTCAGGCCGTTTCAGCAAATCCGAAACCGAGTTGGTTTGGTTCCCAGATCGACCAGGACGTCGATCGATACAAATCGAATCCCAAGTGAGATTGCGGAGTGTGGAGTCAGTCAATACGACAGGGACTCCCACAACGGATAAACGGGCGACGAAGGGTTGGGCAATCAACGCTGAGATTCTGCCTGTATGCAACGGCGTCGTGGAGGTCGAAACCGATGGGGCTTGGACGATCAACCTAGCGGCGATGGGGCGATCGACCAACCCTTCGGCAGGTCGGCATATCGTGCAGATCGGAAACAAGAGTCGGCTCGAAGGGTTCCTTCAACCGCCTTCCTCAATCGGCAATCGAAGTTCGCTCCTGGCGATGCCAACGGACGCATCTCCGACCAATCCGGAGTACCCTACGATGAACACAGAGTTGCTCGTAGACCACGAGCATTTGATCGCCAGAACCGTGATCGAATACCCTGGCAATCTATCGACTGGGGGCGAAGTGGAAATCGAATCCGATTCGCAATGGCTGCCGATCGGGAGCCAGTGGGGAGATGCCACATTGGTCGATGTGCGGACCGGCAGCACCTTGGATCGCCAGCGTTATGTGGTTCGTTGGGATCCCATCGATGCGAGCCAAACCGATGCGTCGGGAACCATCTCACAGAAACGTTCGATCGTCACAACATGGGTTCCTGTTGGAGATGCATCGTTGCGAAGCATTCTTTTTGCCGAATGCCGTGACCGGCGAGTCAGGCAGGGCGTATTGCGTTATGCCCGTAGTTCCGGTGCGATATGGACGCTCGATGGGATTAGCAGTTGGATCCCTGCGATCAATGCCAAGGACCGACTTGAGTGGCCGGAATTAAAAGACCCACCCTTGACTACCAATTTGCGCATCCCTTTGAGTAGCGGTTTTGGAGTATTGCGTCGTCAATCGGTCGCATCGAGTGACCAACTTTCGGCATCTCACAAGTTGCATATTTCCAGGGATGCGATTCGATGGACGACGACGATCAAGCTAACGCGTCCCTTGAGCGCCAAAAACTCTTTGGTTTTCGAGATTCCGCTGGACTACCATGTCGAGCGTGTGCAATCGCTTGGTGGGGCTTTGGAATTCATAACATGGACCAAGCGATCGAAAAACTACGTCCAGGTATTGGTGGATCGCCAGGGCGAGACGATCAACGATTTGGTGGTTGAATCAACGAAGTCCCTGACCGCCCAGTCTGCATTGCCAGGTTCTACATTGCCAGGTTCTACATTGCCAGGCGAGGCAGGTTCCGGGCTGGTTGTGGCTTGGCCAGAATTGAAAGCATCGACTGGATCGACGACCCCGCCGAGCTACACGCTATCGTCGGATCCAGCCTGGAGAGTCTTGTCCCAAGCCTTACCGACGGGCACTCGGATGGATCAGCAGGGACTTGGCGATGGGCGGATGCTGCTTCAGGCGATTGCGGCCGAAGAGATTCCCGAGCCGTTCATCTTGCAACCGGTCTCTTCCTTTTGGGACGGCGCGTTGGTTGTAAGATTGCCTGAGACGAGCACCGATGCGAGGCTTCAGATTTACGGAGTTACCGCAAGTTTAGGAGCGCAACCTTGGCATGGGGTCGAGTTATCGGTACCTAAAGACTTGGTGACTTCGTGGTCAAGCGACAACCCTATCCGCGAGATCGGCGACCTGCGATGGAATCATCGTTTGCTACGGATCGATCCTAGATTGTCCGAGCTTAAACCCAACGAGTCCAAATCCTACGACTTTTTGATCGAACTTCCTCAGGAGGCAGGGACGGTTAGGGATTGGAAAGGGTTGCAGGGGATCGAAGTGCATGGACAAAAAACGAGGCGGCTTTGGGTTTTGATTCCGAAGTCCCAGGTAGCCCAGCAGGGTGAGGGCACGCTTGGCGGGCCAATGGACTCGGGACAAGTCCTCGGGACAACTGCGGATCTAGCCGAACCAAGCTCTGCTAGATCCTACAAGCCGATACGAGTCGATTGGGTTGCCGATGAGGAAGCGGCCCGGATCTTCGATGTGCTCGGGCTGAGCGATCAGGAGTGGAAACTGCGTGATCTATCCAGTTTAACAACCCGCGAATCCGACAAATCGAACGACTCGATTGCCGAATTGCGTCAGAACTTTGCCAAGCATCTGGAACGAAGGCCAGGACGAATCGCTTCGGAGTTCTGGATCGAAAGCTCCCCCGGTGAACCGTCAAGATCCTGGTTGACATGGCGCATCGCCCAAGGCTGGACCTGCGAGTTCGCGAGGGTCAACGGAAAGAATTTTCGTTTTGCGCAAGAAGCGGGGAAACTGGAGGTCTTCTATCCACTCCTGGATAGTGACATGCATGTCGAACTTTGGTTTTCGGTGGCTAGCGACAATTCAGCATGGTCCGACGCGTTACCCACTTTGGAAAGTAGCCTGGGAGTCGGCCAGGTAACCGTTGGGCAAGAGCATGGTCCATTGGAACTTGCATCTTGGGTTCGTTGGTTGCAACGCGTTTCGAGAATCAAGGACCCCTCAATCGACCGACGGTCTGAATCTTGGCGATATGCAGCGCATAAACTGGCTGAACTTTTGAGGTACTCAACGATTGAGAGAAGTTCAAGCAACCGATCGATCAGCCAAGAGGAATACACTCAAGGGGTCGAGTCGCTCTCGAATCTTCCTTGGAGTTCCCCTGAGGAATACCGCTCGGCGGTCCAGTTGGCATCGAGCTCCTCTTTGGAATCACAGACCTTGGACCAAAAGCCAGAGCCGCTCTCCGCGATTCGAAGCGGGGCGAGTATCGCTCGATTGGTTGGCTATCCGCTTTTGCCATTCGGTTTGTCGATGACGATCCTCTTGGCATCGTATCTGTATCTTGGACGCAACCATGCATGGTTGCAGAAGCGGTCTTGGTGGAACTTGCTCTGCGTGGCGTTTGCGTGGTGGTTGCTTACGGGAGATTTGTGGGTCCCGGTTGCCGCGGGGCTGCTTGCGGCAGTATTGGTGATCGACACGTACTGGATGCTTACCGTGCAGTTTCGACAAACCGGGATTCGCGCACCACGGTGACTTTGATTTCGCCTGGGTAGGTTAGTTGTTCCTCGAATGCTTTTGCGATGTCTCGGCAAACCTTAGCGGCCATCGCATCGTCGGTATCTTTGGAACTTACGATCACGCGCAGTTCTCGACCTGCTTGGATCGCAAAGGCTTGTTCGACACCTTGGAAGCCCTTGGCAATCGTTTCGAGTTCTTCCATCCGTTTGATGTAGCGTTCGAGCGATTCGCGTCGAGCCCCGGGTCTCGATGCGCTGCAGGCATCAGCCGTGGCAACGAGGAGGGTGTAAGGGAATTCCGTGGTGAGTTGATCGTGGTGGCCGAGTGCGGCGTGGACGACATGCTCGTTCTCACCGGATCGCTTGAGCAGATCTGCTCCAATCTTCGGGTGGCCGCCTTCGAGTTCATGGTCGGCGGCTTTGCCGATATCGTGCAGTAGCCCACATCGTCGAGCGAGGTTGCCATTCATGCCGACCATTTCGGCCATCAACCCGGAGAGAAATGCGACTTCGATGGAGTGTCGGAGAACATTTTGGGAATAGCTGGTCCGAAAATGCAGGCGACCTAGCATTTCGATCACGCGTTCGTGGAGCCCTTGGAGATTGACCTCTTGGGCTGCCTCTTCACCTTTGCGACGGATGAAGGTATCCATTTCTTTTTCCGTTGCCGCGATGACTTCTTCGATACGAGTCGGATGGATCCGTCCATCGGCGACAAGTTTAGACATCGACTGTCGGGCGATTTCCCGGCGGACTGGATCGAACCCGCTTACGATGACTACCCCTGGAGTATCGTCGATGATCAAATCGCAGCCGGAAGCTTTTTCGAAGGCGCGGATGTTGCGTCCTTCGCGACCGATGATTCGACCTTTCATTTCGTCATTGGCGATATCGATCGAGGATGTGGTGCTTTCGGCCGTTTGGCTAGAAGCGAACCTTTGCATGGCCGTCAGCAGGATATCTTGCGCCTTTTGCTGCGCGACTTCGTTGAGTTTTTTTTCGTGTTTGAGAATGACCGAGCCGATTTCACCTTGGAGTTCGCGTTCCATGAGTTCCATCAACTGCTTTTTGGCGTCGTCTTTGGACAGGCCGGTAACCCGTTGAAGATCCGATTGAGCTTGAGCGATGAGCTTGGTGTATTGGTCGGATTTCTTGCCGACATCTTCAAGCTTTTCAGCGGCTTTGCGCTGATTGGACTCGACGAACTTTTCCTGTTTCTTCAGATCATCGGTCGCTTGCTTGAGCGACTGCTCTTTGGAGTTCAGGAGATTCTCACGTTCGCGAATCTCGTCACGTTGCTTCTTCAGATCGGTTTCCAGTTGATTTTGGAGTAGAAGCTGTTTTTCTTTTTGGTCTAGTTCGGATTTCTTGACGAGATTTTCCGCATCGAGCTTGGCTTGTTCGAGCAGGCGTTTGGCCTGCGACTTCGCATCTTTTCCGAGCATCTTTTGGATGACTGCCATGGCGACGGCACCGACGACCAGCGCCAAGATTGCGAGGAGGGTACCATTCGATCCGGAATCGGAGGAAGCTTGGGCTAGGAACTGGGACGGTAGGATGTTGGACACGGAGGAACACTTTCGTAGTAAAGGCGAGCGACACTGCTTGCATCGCAGCGCGTTCGGTTTCCTTCGCTAGAGATTTCCCGTTGGTTCCTTACCAGACTAGAAGGGTTCTGAGACTCGCGCATCGGACTTGCTGTATCGTTGCAAGGATGGGCGCAATTCCAGATGCAGTGCGTTTCCGGTCAAGGATGCTGCTGAGCCATTCAAAGCATGGAGTCGGGTCCGCACGTGCTCTGTCTCTTCATCAGCGGGCATGGAAGCTCCCGCATCCGAGCCGACGACGAGCGAATCGCCTTCGGAGGATTCCAGCGAGTCGGTGCGCAGGAAATAAGACGGCATGATCGGGTTCGACCTAGGGCCGAAAGCCAACCATACTATCCAGGCAAGCACCAGGATCGCAAGGATCAGGACAGGAACGAGCAGGGTCATAGGAAAATCAACTGAGCGATTTGGCTAGATTCCGTCCTTTCTGGATTGCAGAAAGGAACCTACGGAACCCACCGGGTTCTATTGTAACAGATCGAATCTCAAGGCGAAATAAGTCCAGCCCAATTTGAGGCAACTAAGCTACGTTAAGGGGATTAGGTCGGATGCAGATCCTGAAAAATCGACACTATTTATCTATGCTTAGGGTTGTTTCCGATCCTTTCGATCACAGTACAGACCTGCTCGATCTGCTCGCTCGAGACATCCAAATGGGTGACCATTCGGATCGCACTAGAGCTAAATGCCATGGCTTGGACCCCGTGCTCTTCGAGTGCCGATGCGTACTGCTGCGCGGTTCCCCAGTCCGGCGAAACATGAAAAATTAGGATGTTCGTCTCGGGTTCCGATCCCATCACTTTGAGAAATTCAAAGGGCCTAACCGCAGCAGCGAGTCGTTTGGCGTGCTCATGGTCGATTGCCAATCGTTCGATGTGGTGATCGAGCGCATAGAGACCTGCCGCGGCGATGATCCCCACCTGACGCATTCCACCACCGAAGAGCTTCCGAGCTCTGCGGGCCTGGGCGACGAACTCTTTGGTTCCGACCAAGCACGACCCGAGAGGTACTCCGAGGCCTTTGCTCAGGCAGACGCTTACTGAATCGAAGGGATCGGATAGCTCTTTGAGGCTCAAGCCGCTAGCGACTGAGGCGTTGAACAACCGAGCGCCGTCTAGGTGGGTTTTCAAACCAGATTGGTGGGCCCACCGGCAAATCTGCTCTACCTGGGCTTGGGGTTGTACTTTACCACTTCCTCGATTGTGGGTGTTTTCTAGACAAAGCAGTCGCGTCTGAACCATATGCTCGTTCAGGGGTCGGACCGATCCGAGGACATGCGCCAAACCGAGCACCCCTTGCTCGCCGGCGATGGTCTTGGCAACGAGTCCGCTGAGCTGGGCAAAGGCACCTTGTTCGTAGTTGTAGATATGGCAATCGCTGTCGCAGAGGAATTCATCGCCGGGTTTGCAATGCACCCGCAAGGCGATTTGGTTGGTCATCGTGCCGCTGGGCATGAAAATCGCCGACTCCTTGCCCAGGAGTTCGGCAATGCGCCGCTGAAGCTTATCGAGCGTCGGGTCGACGTCGATCACATCGTCGCCGACCTCGGCGCGGTACATCGCATCGCGCATGGCATGGGTCGGACGCGTGACGGTATCACTTCGCAAATCGATCATTCCAAGGTTTCCTCTTGTGCGGTTTCCTAGTGTGCTGTTCCTCAAAAATCAGTCCAAGTGCCCAACCCATCTCAAAATGCTAGGCCGTGGATAGCCACCCATCATGGCCAAAATCCGGCTGGTATGGCCAGGAGTTGGCCGGCGCTCGATCGAAAAAGAATGCGAAAACATGATGAAAAAACCGGTTCGCTGCGAGGGTAAACCTACAATTCTAGAACGCTTGGCTTAGGATAATCGCTCCGAATACCCCTTGAAAACGATCTCTCCGATCGTTGCCATGCAATCGGTGATTCCTCGCAGTTTTTATCGCGGAGCCCTTCGAATGTCCAATGCCACCATCGCTTCCCTGATCGATACGGGAACCAAACTGTACCTCGATTCGATCGATCCGGATCTGGTCAAACAGAACCTTGCTTGGGGGGCCGTCGGGGCGACAAGCAACCCGATCATTATCTCGAATCTGATCCGAACCGGAAGGTTCGATTCGAGAATCGCCGAGTTGGTCAACCAGGGAAACGACGACGAGACGCTGTGCTGGAAACTGACCGATGCGTTGGTTTCGGAGGCTCAACTGGCATTTCTCCCGCACTGGGAGAAATCCGGCGGAAACACCGGCTGGGTAAGCTTTGAGCTCGACCCACTTTTGGAAGATCCCGAACTCGATTTGCCGCACAGCGAACGTGTTGAAAGGTACGTTGAACTCGGACGCAAATGGGCCGCAAACCAACCGAATCGGATGATCAAAGTCCCGGCCACGGCGGCCGGACTCGATGCGATTGGCCCTTTGGCCGCTCAAGGCGTGACGCTTAACGTCACCCTCATTTTCACAACACGGCAGTACCGAATCGCCAAGCAGAACGCTTGGGCTGGCGCCCAAAAACGCGATTCTCTAGAGCGTTTCAAAAGCGTCTACAGCATTTTCGTCTCCCGCGTCGATCAATACACCGCCGAGAATTGCAAGGGGTTATCGGCCAGAGCCCAAGGCCTCTACGGAATTCTCAACGCCAAGCGAATCTGGAAGGAAAACCAGGCTTTTTGGGGCGCAAACCCCACCCCGTTGCAGCAAGAGATCATCTTCGCGAGCACCGGGACGAAAAACGCCTCAGATGCACCTTGGAAATACGTCTCGGCCCTAGCGGGTTCCGATATCCAAACCAATCCCCCAGAGACCAACGCGGCCGTTGCGGCCAGCACCGAACGGTTTATTTCGCGGGTTTCAGATTTCCCGGATGAAGCGATCTGCCAGGAACTTGACGCGGCGGTGGATGTTCCTCACATGGAAAATACTCTGATGGAACAAGGGGTTGCGAAGTTTGTAGCGCCTCAAAAGCAACTGCTCCAGACGATTCGAGAGAAACGCGCCAGTCTAGCCAGTCGTTAACTTCGGCACGACCCACTCCCGGGTCCAACCCGGGAGTGCTTTTTCCTGATCTGCCGATTATAGTAAAGCAGATCATGCCGATCTCTAAACCACCCTGCGGGTCTCGGCCCGCCCCCACCAGGTGGTGTTCGTTTCTCGAACTTTTTTAACTAACCATGATTTTTAGGCTCCTTTCGCGCGCTGCACTCGCATGGCTCCTCGGTCTAGCAGCCTCCACGATCGCTTTTGGCCAAACCCCAGACCTGGCCCGCTTGGTGCTTCCCGAAGTCGCCGAGCGACTGAGTTTGTCCGATTCTCAACGTGCCGAACTTCAAGCGATTGTCCAGGAAAGAGCCACCGCGGTTGCCGCTGCAAGCGACGCTGCTCTCAAAGCGTCGACGAAGAAAACCTTCGACGACAAGATGATCGCCCTGTTGACCCCCGAGCAGCGGGATTTGCTGGCTGAACTGGATGCGAATCGAAAACTTCGATTTCAGTTCCGAGAAATGAAATGGAATGAAGTCCTCGAATGGTTCGCCGAGCAACAGGATTTGACGCTTGTGATGGACCGGACCCCTCCGGGAACATTTACCTACAGCGATTCAAGAACCTACTCACCGACCGAAGGGATCGATTTGATCAACAGTGTGCTGATGACCCGAAATTTCTCGGTGATGAGGCGAAACAAAATGCTGGTCGTTGTCGAACTCAGCGACGCACTCCCCTTGGAACTCATCCCGAGAGTCAAACTCGATGAACTCGCATCCCGGGGGAGATTTGAATTGGTCTCCGTCGCCTTCCCACTCGGAGGACGCCCCATCGACGCGGTCTTGGCCGAAGTCAAACCGTTCCTCAGCGGATACGGCCGCGCCATCCCCTTGGCCCAAGCCTCCCAACTGCTGGTTGTTGAGAATGCGGGCAAGATGCAGACGATCAACGAACTCATCGCCTCGATCCCAGTGCCGAAGGTTCCGCCTCGCCCCGAACCGGTTCCTCCTCCCAAGCCGGTCTTTGCAACCTACTCGTTAGGAAATCTCGATCCTGCAGCCGTGATGAAGACCATTCAAACGCTCATTTCTTCAGACCACGTGACGATCGATCCAAAAACCGCTGTTCTCAGCGCCTATGTACCGGCCGAAGCTCAAAGCACCATCAAAGCGATCATCGAGAAGATGACCGAAAACGCGCTAGGCAATAACCTCCTCGAATCGGTTGCCTACCAATCCTCAAAAACACTTCCCGAGGACCTCAAAAAGCAAATCCTTGCCATCGCCCCGAACGCAGTTGTTCTAACAACGGCCGATCGTGTCCAAGTCACCGCCTCGAGCGCCGACCAAGCACTGATTCGCGTCGGGTTGATCGGTCTGGACATCACCCCCGTGATCGAAAACCCAGGCATGAAAGTTTTCGAAATCGACCCTGCAATGGCCACCATTGCCGAAGCTGCCATGAAGGCTTTTCTCCCCAAAGCCCAGGTCGGTGCCAACGCCGGAGCCGGTGCACTGATCGTTCGCGGGACCGAAAAAGATCTCCAATTGGCCACGGAAATCTTCGAAATATGGAAGAAGTCCCAAGTTGGCAAATCGCTTCAATTGCGATCCTTCCCCCTCGATCGAATCGCCGATACAAAGTGGCTTGCTACCGTCCAAAAGCTGGTTCCAAATGCCAATGCGTGGCTCAATCCTGAGGGCAAGGAACTGATGATGCTCGCAACGCCCGCTGAGCTCAAGGCGGTCGAGTCCTCCTTGCAAGCTCTCATCGCACTTCTACCGAAACCCTCTGCACGCGAACTGAAACTCTATCTGCTTTCGAAAAACCAGCTAGCACGTCGCGCTCTTTTGGCTACCGAACTCCCCCAAGACCTAGCCACCATCAAAATCGTTGATGGAACCAATAAAGAAGAGCTCTTCGTCTGGGCTGAACCACCGCAACACGAGAACTTTAAAAACTTCCTCGATAGTCTCGACCAACCCACCTCGGTTCCGGTCCCAACGCAACTCAAGACCTACCCTCTCGAAACGAGCGAATCGACTTTGGTTCAAACCCTCCTTGCGGCTGAATACCTTGAAGCAAAAATCACCATCGACACCGAAGGAAAACGCCTGACGGTCGTGGCCCCAGATACGATTCAGCAAAAAATCGCCGAACGCCTTCTAGCGATCGAAAAGGAACTGCCCAAGCGGTCGATGTCGAAGCTCGAATCCTACTCGGTGCCGGGCATGACCGCAGCGGCTTTGAGCACTGCATTGACTCCCCTGACAGCTAAAGCCCGAGTCAGCATCGATTCGGCAAAGGATCGTTTGCTCATCGCGACGGATGAAGCAAATCACCTGGAAATCCAACAACTCATCGAGGCCATGAGCGCCCAGGCCTCGCCCGACAAGCAAAAACTGGTGGTCGTCTACCCGATCCAAAATGCGACCCCTACGCAGATCAAAACGGTTCTAGACCAGATCACCACCGGAACGACCACCCTGGCCGATGACAAACTCAAACAGATCGCCGTGACCGGCTCGATCGAAAATCACGCTCTGGCCAAATCGACGATCGAACAAATGGACAAACCTCGTTCTGGCGACTCGAGCACCAAGGAAATCCGCAGCTTCGACACGAAGAAAACCTACGCCACTTATCTTCTCCCACTGCTCCAAAAACTCTGGCCCGACGTGGAACTTGCTGCCGACTCGACGACCAATCGGATCTTGGCCACCGGTTCGAAACAAGACCTCGATCGAATTGCCGAATCGCTAGATCGGCTCATCGCGGCCCCGGATGGAACTCCTCAATCCGTCAAGACTTACCCTGTCCCCGCAGGCGATATCACAAGCCTAGCGACGATTCTTGGACAAATCGCACCACAAGCCCTCATCAGTCCGGACATCGCGTCGAGGACCCTGACCGTCTTTGCCACCGAGGAGCAACACCTCCGAGTTTCTCAGTCGATCGAAACGGTGAGCAAGACCGCTCAAACCGCAAAACGACCCGTGACCTACCAGGTTCGACCTGCGCAAGTCACCGCATTGCAAACATCGCTTGCGACCCTATTTCCCACCGCTAGCCTCGCCGCGGTACCCACCACTGGTCAACTCATCGTTGTCGCTTCCGAGGAACAGCACGCCAAGATCGCCGAGGTGATTAAGGATTTCGACAAGCCGCAGGGTACACCAGGCGTTCTCAAAGAGATTCGAAGCTACGACACGAAAAAGACTTATGCGACCTACCTGCTACCGCTTCTGCAAAAGATGTGGCCAGATGTCGAACTGGCTGCCGATTCAACCACCAACCGGATACTGGCAACGGGAACCAAAGAGGACCTCGATCGATTGGGAGATTCACTCGACCGATTGATCGCTGCTCCCGACGGATCGCCTCAGTCGGTCAAAACCTACCCGGTTCCCGCAGGGGACCTGACGAGCCTAGCGACCATCCTAGCGCAGATTGCACCTCAAGCCCTTATCAGTCCCGATATCGCGTCTAGGACGCTGACTGTCTTTGCAACCCAAGAGCAACATACACGAGTCTCTCAATCGATCGAGCAGATCAGCAAAACAGCACAGACCACCAAACAGCCCTCAACCTACCTGGTGAAACCCACCCAAGTCACCGCGGTGCAAACCGCTCTGATCACGCTTTTTCCGACCGCGAGCGTCGCTGCGGTTCCAACCTCGGGGCAGATCATCGTTGTGGCCACCGAGGAGCAGCAAACCAAAATAGCCGCCGTAATCAAGGGATTAGAAAGTCAAACACAGACCGGAGAGAAGTCCATCCGCGTATTTAAACTCGATCCAGATCGGATCGATGCGCTCGCCATGGCCACCACCTTAGCCTCGATGCTCTCGCCACAAATCCAGGTCGAACCGAACCCCAAGAACCAAACCATCACTGCGATCGGAACGGCAGAAGAACTCGACGATGTCTCCCAAAAAATCGAACAGATCCAGCAGCAGCTACCCACTCCGGAACCTTCGGTGTCGGTGGTCTATCCACTGCAAAACGGGAACCCTGTCTCCGCCTACACTATCCTCACGTCGTTGCTTCCCCGCGCGACGGTCGTCTACGATACGCTCGGCAAGTCCGTGGCCGTGACCGGAAAACCGGGTGAGCACGAGCGAGTTCGCGAACTGATGAAGACCTTTGATGCCCCGAGGGCCGAAACCGCAGTGACCAAGGTTTATCGGCTCAAACAACCCAATGCGTATGGACTAGCGATCATCCTGACGACCCAATTTCCGACCTCAAGTTTCTATGGTGGCAGAACCGATGGAACCTTAATCGCAACAGCAAGCCCTGCCCAGCACGAGCGGATCGCCGAATTGGTCAAGGAACACGACCAAGGAGCCGTCGAAATCGCGACCCGTGTATTCTCGCTCCAGAAGGCCGAATCGTTGACACTTCGAGCGGCGATCGCTGCATCCTCGGAGCGGATTACGGCAACGGCCGACACGACAACCAACAGCTTGATCGTCACTGCCCCGGCCGAAGAGATGCAACGCGTCGAACAGATTGTTCGCGAGATCGATACAGCCGATGCGGCAGGCAAAGGGACCAAATACTACCCACTTGCGACCGCAGATCCCATCCCTATGTCGCGGGCTCTTGCGGAGAGCTATCCCAAAGCCAAGTTCTCTGCCGATGCGGTCAACGGTGGGCTCTATGTCACGGCGAGCCAACCGGAACAAGAAACCCTCGCAAAACTGATTCAGGAAGTCAACACGCAGCCGAACAAGCTTCCGACGATGAAGTCCTACGTCATGGAATACGCGGCACCCGATACCGTCGCTCGCGCGATCACAGGGGCCTTGGGATCACGAACCACCGCCGGGGTCAGTTTCAACCGAGACACCAAATCCGTCTTTGCGATCGGCACGGCCCAGGAGCTCGAATCGATCGAGCGGATGGTCAAGATCATGGACCAACCGGGTGCCAAGGACAGCCAACGACGACTCGAAATTTTCTCGCTTCAAGGGGTCGATGGAAGCTCCCTTGAGAACGCCATCGAAAATCTCTTCAAGGACACACCCGGTGCGTCGGTCCAGTACGACACGGTCAACGAGCAATTGCTCGTCACCGGTTCGACATCCCAGATCACGATGGTCCAAGAAGCGATCAAGAAGCTCGCTCCCCCTGCAAGAACACTTGAAATCTTCACCCTCGCATCGACCGATCCGTATCAAATGAAGACGGCCATCGATGCGTTGTTCCAAGACGAACCGATGCAGACAGCACCGAGTCTTTCGATCGATTCCAATCAACAGCAACTGATCGTTCGAGCGACCAAAGAGCAGTTCGATGCCATCAAGCAACTCATGCAACGGATGGGTGAAAACCCCAACACCATCGGATTGGGAGTCTCTGGCAGCAATCCGGACCAACGCCCGTCTCAAAAGAACTCCAATTCTGGGCCCCAAGGAGCACTTGGGAATAACATCGCTGGCAACAGCAATACTGGGAGAATCAGGACGGTACCGGTGAATCGGAACCCGAAACAGTTGCTCGAGGATGTCGAAAGACTCTGGCCGTTGATCCGATCCAATCCAATCCAAGTGATCGATCCGAAGGAACTCGTCAAACCGCCCCAAGATTCCGAAAAGGGTGCTTCCACAGGACGCCCTCGATCGTTCTTGGGCAAGCTCATCTCGGCTCAGCAACCCCCGGAAGAAACGGGGAAATCCGACTCCACCCAAGCACCCGTGGTGGTCGTCGCCGGGGATGGACAATGGACACTTGCCTCTGATGACCCAGAGGCCCTAGCATCGATGGAACGGCTTCTGGCCACGTTGCTCAATCCTACCGTCGAACCGTTTGCTACCGCCGGAAACTACTCGGTCTACATCCTGCGGCATGCCGACGCAAAGCAAATCCGAGAGCTTCTCGGCGATCTTTTCCGAAGCTCCGAGCGCCGCGGTGCTACCTCAAGCGGATCCTCCGCCTCCGACCTGTTCCAAAGGGTCAAGATCGTTTCCGACGCACGCACGAATGCCTTGGTCATCGGCGGCAACCGTGCCGATCGCAAAGTCATCGAAGAATTGCTCGGGGTCTTTGATTCCAAGGACCTGATCGATCGACTGCAGCAGATCACGCCAACGCTCATACCGATTTCAAGCGCCAGCGCCGATACGATTTCTGACTTGGTACGCGATGTCTACAAATCGCAGTTGTCCAGCGGTGCAGGGCGCGATCCATTGGACATTCCCGAAGGCGTATCGAGCGAGGTGGCTACGATCCTCCAACAGATCAACGCGCAAACCTCGGGACCGTTGTTGACCATGTCGGTCAACGAAGCATCGAACTTGATCGTTCTAAGAGGCCCCAACGAATTGACCAGCGAGATCAAAGAGTTCATCGAGAAAATCGATCAGCAATCCTCCTCGGCCCCCTCGCGCCGCATCCAAGTCCTACGATTGGAATCGACCAATTCAAAGAACCTCGAAAAGGCACTCAAGATCCTCAATAGCAAGTAGTCTCTCCTCTAGTAGTCTCCCCTCTAGTAGTCTCTCCTCGACGAGAGACCTTTCCTAGAATCGGCACTGCGTGTCTGTTCGGCATGTCGTCATCGAGCTTGGCCTTGAGACCGACGGTCCAACGCAAGCCGTTGCCGTTCTGTAAAGAGGACCGCTTGATTCTCACTCGGCTCGACCGGGACCAAGCCTCTGGCGATGGCATTCAGTAATTCTTCGATCCCTTCGCCGGTCTGTGCACTGACCGATAGCGATGGACAAGCAGGCAACGAATTTGGCCTAGGCAACCGAAGATCGGCTTTGGTCAGCACCAGCATCGACTTGTGAGGTTTGCAATCGAGCAGGTCCTGATGGGCCTTTGTCCAGCCTTCGGACGGATCGACCAAGATCAACTGCAGGTCTGCCGAAGAACTGGCCTGGATCGCGCGTTGCACTCCGAGTTGTTCGGTCGGGTCAGCCGTGGTTCGAATCCCAGCGCTGTCTTGGATTCGGACCGGCCAGCCCTCGATGCTGGTCTCCTCGACGAGCAAATCGCGCGTCGTTCCGGCTAGATCATGCACAATCGCCCTTTGGTATCCGAGAATCCGATTGAGCAAACTGCTCTTGCCCACATTGGGAGGGCCGCAAAGAAGAACATCGAAAGGGGCAGTCAGGTGCTTACCCACCTCGTTCCAGGACTCGAGCTCCTCGGCCAAACGTCGCGCTTCGGGCAGGTCGGCTCGCTCGAGGGCTCGATCGATCTGATTCAATGCATCGCGCAGAGCCCCTCGTTTCTGGTCCATAAGGATCCTGGCGGTGCGCAGCGTTTTTGCCTTGAGCAATTCCAAGGTCGCTTCGGTGTCGATCGGATCGGTTTGTGACTCAGACAACGACTCGATCGCCGATTGGATCTGGATCCCTTCATCGAGCAAGCAGTTGAGGATCGCTTGCGATGCGGCATGGCCTCCGTGGCAATGCAGCTCGTAGCGATCCTCTGCGGTGCGGCATACGACGACCGACTCGCCGACAGGAGCGTTCCCGGGTAGCTTGTTTGCGGGTAGCTTGTTCTTTGGGAGCTCCTGAGCTTGGGTTTGCAATCTCAAGATCCCATAGCGAATCGCGTTGATTCGAATCGTGTCGGATCGGTGAGCGGGGGTCCAATGCCGAGCGAGCCACTCGGCCGCTTGAGGCCCTATCAATTCGATAACGGCGATGGCCGAGGGAGTGTCCCCGGTGATTTTGCAAGCAGTCGATTCTTTCGATTCGGTCATCTTCGATAAGTCATCCGATTCGAGTTCCGAAAAGGAGCCGTCAGGTCCTGGCTAGTCCATCGGCTTGGTTATACTGACGCCTGCGCTTTTGAATTGAGAGATCATTTTAGGACCGAAGGAAAACTATGATTCGCAGACTATTTTTTGCATTGCTCGCCTGGGTTGGGATCGCCGACGGTTTGAGCATGGTGCCCAATGCCCGTGCAGACGTCAAGGTCCCAGCGATTTTCGGCGACCATATGGTGCTCCAACGGGATGCGAAGCTCAAGTTTTGGGGCTGGGCCGAGCCTGGGGAGAGTGTTGAGATCCAAATCGGAACTTCCAAATCGAGCACACAAGCCGACGCCGATGGGAAATGGCGTTTGGAATTGCCAGCCATGGTCGCGAGCAAAAACCCGACGAGTATTGTGATCCAAGGGAAAAATCGGATCGAGTTCAAGGATGTACTTGTCGGAGAGGTTTGGGTCTGCTCAGGGCAATCCAACATGGAGTGGTCCGTCGCAGCGAGCCTAAATCCTCAGGAGGAGATAGCGGCCGCCAAGTACCCTACGATCCGGCATATCAAAGTCCCCTTGGTTCCCTCGATGGTCCCATTGGACAATTTCCAATCCAACTGGCAGGTTTGTTCTCCAGAGACGGCTGGTGGATTTACCGCCGTGGGTTATTTCATGGCGCGCGAGTTATCGAAGAAGCTCGACGTCCCGGTCGGCTTGGTCAATTCCTCGTGGGGTGGCACGCGCGTCGAGCCTTGGATCCCACCCGTGGGGTTCCAACGCATCGATGCCTTGCAAGGAATCTATCAATCCGTCATGGGTCGAACCCCAGGAACACCTGCTTACGAAAAACGACTTGGGGAACACATCGAAGCTCTTGAGAAATGGTTGCTCAAGGCCAAGACCTCGACCGGCATCGCGGAGTTGCTTGCCCCGAGTCCGAGCTTCCCCAATGAGTTGACCCCGTTTGGTAGCAACCAAGACCCATCGATGCTCTACAACGGCATGATTCATTCGATCGTCGGATTTCCGATTCGAGGAGCTATTTGGTACCAAGGCGAATCCAATCACGAAGAAGGAATGATCTACCTTGAGAAGAAAAAAGCGTTGATCCAAGGCTGGAGAGAGCTGTGGGGTCAGGGGGACTTTCCTTTCTACTATGTCCAAATCGCGCCGTTTCGATACGGCGATTCGGATCCGACAACGCTTGCGAAATTCTGGGAGGTCCAAGCGGCAGTGCAAGCCACAGTTCCCAGGACCGCGATGGTCGTCATCAACGACATTGCGACTCTCAACGATATTCATCCGCCGAACAAACAAGATGTAGGTCGACGCTTGGCATTGCTGGCCCTAGCCAACGACTATGGGGCGAAAGATACCTTTGCAAAGAGCCCTCAGTACAGCGACATCGAATCCAAGGGCAAGGAACTCAAGGTCACGTTCAAGGACACCGCGGGCGGATTGAAAACACGCGATGGAAAACCGCCGAGCCACTTCGAAATCATCGGGGCCAATTCGAATGGTTATCAGGCAGCCGAGGCCCAGATCCAGGGGGATAGCGTGCTATTGACCAGCGACAAAGTCGCTAATCCGACGGCCGTTCGCTTCGCATGGAATATGCTCGCCGAGCCGAACCTCAGCGGTGCGAGTGGTTTGCCTGTCGGGGCATTTCGTGCTGGCAAGGAGCCACAGTTTTTAGACACCGTACCGGGAGCTGATCAATACCGATTGGTCTACGATCTGGACCTCAACAAACTCTCGAATGAAATCCGCTACGATGTCGACAACAGTAGCACCGTCGGTCCTTTTGAGAGAGTCGCTTATTTTGTTGAGCTGACCGGTCCGCAGGGTGAGGAGCGCAAGGCGTTTGTATCGATGAAGGCGTTTACCAAGGACCCCAGCAAGATTGGGATTCCTACATTTGCCTCGAAAGCTCGATTCCAGATGCCGGTCCAAAGCATGGATATTTTCAGCAACGTCGCTGGATTGACCGTAGGCACACAGATCGAATCTGGAAACATCGAATTTTGGCCCGACAACTACGCGCAGAGAAATGAGCCGGCCGTCGCTGGCGCATCGGATCGCGTCTATGATTTTGGCGATTCGCTCGCGGTGCCCGAGGACGGATACGGATCGATGCAGGTGCATCATGGAGCCGTCAAGCAAACCGTTTTCGCCATCAACCAATGGAAGGCGGGATCTAGGGCCGACGTTGGGATCGGCAACAGCAGCGGCGAAAACAGCGACTGGACCTTCACCAGCTCAGCTAGCAGCTATCCCAACAAGCGACTCCGCGTGTATGTGAAATAATCCCGTTGAAACACAGAGGCACCAGAGGTCACAGAGCTTTTTTGAATCTTCCACCCTCTCTGTGCTCTCTGTGCCTCTGTGTTTTTATTCCGTGAACCCTTTCCAAGTGCCCTTGGAAAAACCTCTAATCGAAACACCCAGGGGAAACCCATACCTGCAAAGATGCACGACGAAATCCCGTTGAAACACAGGCAGTAGAGTAGGGAGGGGCGGACTGGCCGTGCCCTCCTCCTCGTCAAACCGTACGTGCAGATTTCCCGCATACGGCTTTCGCAGTAACTTCCTTCAGAGGTGTAATCAAACGAAGTCGCGGGAGTTCATCAACTTTTTAGACTTAGTTCGTGGACGTGACCTTCTTACCATTCTTGTCCGTATCCATGGTTAATACCTTTCAAATAACAAGAACAGCCAGGCTTACTTGCGCTTGCGAAACCACGGAAAAAGTTCAAAACCTTTTTTCTAAATTCTTCTTGACTCGCGGTCTCGGAGTGTTCTAATCGCGCTTGTCCTGATCCGAGCCCGTTCGAGGAGCAGGACGATCCCTTGTTCGCCCCAACTCGATCGATGGATACTATCCCCCGAATCTCGTTTCCTGAATCAAGTTTTTTTGAGGGTATCATGACACGCTCTTCTTTGTCCCGCTTCTGCGGATGGTTTGGCTCGCTTTTTGCACACACACACTGCGCAGCGCCATTCGAGGATTAGCCGATTCTCGCCAAGGATCGCGACGCCGGTTTCGGGCCCTGTTCTATGAATCGCTCGAACTCAGAGCGCTCTTGGCCGCCAACCCGATCGCA